>ERZ1090862.255-NODE-255-length-23792-cov-22.528416_pt1 | contig 23792 bp, 34 predicted proteins | sample MGYA00478481_ERZ1090862 | MGnify/ENA primary metagenome ERZ1090862 (study PRJEB33644, sample SAMEA5815745) | chicken gut metagenome | biome: Chicken; feature: Gastrointestinal Tract; material: Caecum | place: Ireland | collected 2019-01-01 | study: A study of the... | reverse complement strand
CTATACAGAAGATGATATTGATTTTTCTAAACCGGCCAAACTGAATTTAAGAGGAAACGGACTATTTAGAGTTTATAATATCTGGGATAAACTTATTTTAAACTTAGATAACTGTAATAATACAGAAGTTGACTTTCCGGATAATTCTTACAAGATTATGGTAAACGGTTTTAAAGATGGTGCTACTTTTACTTATTATAAAAAAACAGAAAGACATACAGTACCGTCTTTAAAATTATTACCGGATAATATAACTAATGAATTTACAAAATACTTAGAACAAATTCTTAATATATCCTCTGATAATAATTCAGGCACACTTGACGACTTGATAGAGGGTCGTGAATTAGTGTGGAACGAAGAATTTAATAAAAGCTCTTTGGATCGTTCAATATGGCAATATGAAATCGGAACTGACAGAAGAGGTTATTTAAGAAATCTCGAGGAACATCCGGAAATTAATGCTTTTGTGGACAGTAGTAATCTTAATCTTAGAATATTAAGAGATCATCCTACTCCGGCATTTAGTTGGTCAGGTTCTATTCTAAGATCTGTTTGCGGTTTTCAATTTTTATATGGGTTAATAGAGGCTAAAATAAAATTCCCGACCATAGGCGGATACATGAGTTTCTGGCTCATGGGCGAGAATGGAGTTTATAGCTTGTCGGATACAAATTCAGATAAAGAAACAATAAACGGTGGGTATAGCTGGCCTAAGTGTGGAGAAATGGACATAGCTGAAAGCGATGGCGGAAAAGTAAGCTGTACAATACATTATCAAAATGCCGAGGGAGAACATGAATCGTTACATGGTAATCCAAACTATTCCGCCACATCTACGCAGGACTATCATATCTATGGGCTGGAATGGACGGAAACGAAAATGTCAGTATATCTTGACAGAAATCTTGTGAAAGAGTTTGATATTACTCAGTGTACCGTTGACGGTTTCAATCCGTTTAACAATCCTATGCACATAGTATTGTCTATTTTACAGGGAGAGCCATTAGTCATAGGAACAGCGCCGCCGTCTAATGTTAATGAACGAACAGGACAAATAGACTGGGTAAGAGTCTATGCCCCAGAAGGAATTGAAAATAAAGAACCTGAAAAAATTGTTATTGATAACAATCAAGGAGAAATAATTGAGAAAAATGTAAATGACGAATGGTTTCCCAATTTAGCGGTAACTCCATCTGAGGTAGTTAATAGAACTGCTATCTGGTCATCAAGTAATGTTGATGTTGCTACAGTTTGTCCAGACGGTGGTTATGTTAAATGCGTTGGAACAGGATACGCTACTATAACATGCACTATGTATAACGGAGTTCAAGCATCTGTTATAATACATGTTAATGAATCTTCTTTTTAAAACCCGCAACATTGTTGAATGGCACTAAAGGCTGCGGGATGTCCGTTTGGCAAGACGCAGAGCCTACCAATCGAAATGCACGAGATGATATTTGTTTCATTCGAATGACGGGCAGAACAAATGGATTTACAGATAGGTTTCCCACCATAGAAGACCTATGGCTGGATAATGTGATCTGTAACGGTCATGCGAGTGGTGGATTAAGTGTTGTTGGTGTATGTCAGGATATCCACATTAACCGTTTGAAAGCCATCGGAAACGGATGGAAAAATGCCTGGGCTTTTGACATAGAAGATAGCTGGAATTCTTCCATGGGTGTTGTCATATCTCATTCTTATTTCGGAAATGGAATGGTGATATTTATAGGCACTCAAGGATTAAGCATGATTAGTATGATTACTGGATATTTGAGTATAAGAGCATTGGCCCATGCGGTGACAGTAATCAATTCACTGTGCCAAAACATACAGGTGCAGCAGGTTAGAAACAACCTGACACTCATAAATTCATATGGTGATTCAATAACCAACCAGGAAGAATATAAGAATGTATACACATTCGGAGATATCAAACAGAAAGAAGCAAGTGTTATGCGATCTACAATAGAAAATGTGTTAGATACTTAAAGGATACTTTAAACCAGAAAGGAGACTACTAAACCATGAATAACCAAAACAATCCATTCTACGGTTCTGCAGGTTTCACGCCCATGCCGGGAACTTCTTACGCGCCACAGAACGGAAATTATGTCGCGCAATCGCAGACATATCAGAATCCGTATATTCAGCAGCCGAATCGTTTTCAATCTATCCCTGGTCGTCTCGTAAACAACTTAGACGAAATTACTCCACAGGAAGTTCCAATGGATGGATCTGTCTCTCTGTTTCCACAGAACGATTACTCTGCTATTTACGCTAAAACCTGGACAAAAGATGGAACGATAGCCACAGTGAAATTTGTTCCAGAGCAGCCACAGATGGAACCGCAGAAATCCCCGTTAGAGGAACGATTAGATCGCATCGATCAGAGATTTGATAAACTTGAAAAGATGCTTTCCAATAGAAACAAACAAAAGAAACCTTATAACAAACTCCAGCAAGTAAAGGAGGAACAGACCAATGAGTGACATGAGAGCCATGGAATTAAAGGACACCGTTGAAATGATGGGTAGCGAGGATTACAAAGAGCGATTTAAAGCAGAATATTGCCAGGTAAAGATTCGTTATGGGAAGCTCAAGGATATGTTAGAAAGATGGGATAATGAACTTCTCAATTTCGTTCCAACATGTCCCAGAAGCACTTACGATATACAGATTAGGGCAATGGCCGATTATATTGCGGTTCTTGAAGCGAGAGCGGTAATGGAAGGTATTACATTACCTAATTAATTGTCAAAGGAGTAAAATTATGTGAGTGAAATAGAATTTTCCGGAATGTTATTAGTGTATGGCGGTGGTCTATTGGTAGTATTATTTACAATATGTAAACCACTTATAACAAATACAAAACAAATGACCAAACTTACAGATAGACTAGACGCTCTGATAGACCGTATGGACAGACAGGAAAAAGACTTTGAAAAGCACAGGAAAGAGTTTGAAGAATACAAAGTACACGTAAGCAATGGTCAGCAGAGGCAATGGGATGAGATTAACAGGCAACATGATATTCTGATAGAACAAAAAGCAGATATTGAGCATTTGAAGAAAGGAGATGAGTTAAGGTGAAAGAAAAAGTAGAAAAAGTTATGGAAGTTCTGAAAACTATTAAGCCGCATACTTATGTTTCTATCATTATGATGGTGATATCATTCATCAATTATGGTTTAATGGCAACAGGTAATCCCCTGATTAACTTAGGGGAACAGGACATCACATTTGCTGTAAATATGGTTCTTGGAATTGTATTTATCGCATATGGTGTTTGGAGAAACAATTCCATCACTGAATCTGCAAAAATGGCAGACGAAGTATTATATATGTTGCGTGATGGAAAAATCAGCAAAGAGGAACTGGAAACATTTGTGGAAAAACACAAAAATCCAGAAACACCAGCAGAAGAAGTAAAGGAGGAATAAAAGAATGTTAGTAACAAGAGCAGAACAGTATATTGGGTGGGCTGAACCTACTGGGGATGATTTTTTCATCAACCTGTATAACCAGTACACAGGAGCAAACTTTTCTCTGAATGTTCCTTGGTGTGCTATTTTCGTAACAACGATTGCAAGACTTACGGGAGTAGGTACAGATATTGTACCGAACTTTGCAGACTGTGACGTAGGAAAGAACTGGTACAAGAACAAAGGAAGATGGGAAAACAGCAGAGCACAAGGAGGAAGCTATACGCCAAAACGTAACGATGTGGTTTTCTATTCCAGCGGTAGAACTATGAAAGATTCTACTCATGTTGGATATGTTGTTTCCGTATCTGGCTCCACCATGAAAGTAATCGAGGGCAACAAGTCAAATGCAGTAGGATATAGAACTATCAGTCTGAGTGATTCTTACATTATCGGTTATGGGCGTGTAGCGGCTTATTTAAGCGGTTCCACTAACAATGGGGAAGATTATTCAAGCCTTGAAAAATATACGGTTAAAAAGGGCGATACGCTCTCAGAAATCGCAAAGGCAATGGGTGTAAGCACTTCTGAACTGGCAAGCTACAATGGAATCAAAGATGCAAATAAAATTAATGTTGGTCAGGTGATTAAGAATCCTAAAAAGGCAAGTAACAGTAACAATAACTCCAATAAAAACATGAACACAATTGTTAGGGACGGTCAGATTCATGCCAATAATTTCTGTGGTGCAAAACTGGAAGTAGATGGAATTATTGGGACTGAAACAAGGAAAGCCAGAACAAAAGTATTCCAGATGGCTATGAATCTGGATTACAAAGCAGGGCTTGGCGTAGATGGAATTCCTGGAACAAAAACATATGCAGCACTGGGAAATCACTATGTTAAAAAGGGAGAAAAACAGTACATGGTAACAGCCGTGGAAATTGCACTTATGTTACATGGTTATAATCCAAACGGAGTAGAAAATCCCGGAACATTTGGTAGTGGTCTGGAAGCTTGTGTAAAACAGTTCCAGAAAGACCACGGTTTGACAGCGGATGGAATTGCAGGACGTAACACAATCATTAAACTTATGACAGCATAACATAACAGGAAAAGAAACTGGCGGGCTATGAATGCCCGCCTTTTTCATTATTGACATACAGTGTATACCATGTTATAATATATTATATAATATAATAGAAAGGAGTGTATATCTTGAATAATGAAACAATAGTAACTTCTGATAACAATATAGAAATTATTGGAGCTATTAAGGGTTACCCTTATTTTATTTTTGGCAGGGATTTAGGAACAAAACAGAGTGACTTTAGAAAAGAATTAACGCAGATACAGAGTTACTACGATATATATAAGAAGGGTGCTAGTTTTCAGCCTGGAAATGTAAATGGTGATTATGTTCCGTCTAATTTACGTTTCAAGGTGATTCGAAGAATTATAAACAAAGAAGCAAGATTTCTGTTTTCTCAGGCTCCTGATATGAAAGTGGAACCAAAGGGAACAGACGAAGTAAGCAAAGCAAATGCAGAAGCATATCAGAATATTGTTGATAAAGTATTGGAACAGAGCAAGTTTGAAAGTAGACTTGTAAAAGCAGCTAGGGATTGTTTCATCGGGAAACGTATTGCAATGGTTGTGGATATTTCAAATGATAAAGGAATCATTGTACATTTCTACGGTAGCAGACAGTTTTACTATGAAACAGACGAGGATAATGACAGGCTAACAAAACTTATTACATTCGAAGCAACAGAGGAAAGTACAAACAAAACAAATATGCGGTATGTCGTTACAAGATACATTGCAGAAAACAATAAAGTATGGATGGAACAGAAAATATATGATGGAATGGGAAAAGAAGAAAGCACACTGGTTTCTGGTGGATATGTTGTAAATATGGAAGAAATTCCAGCTGCAATTGTTCTGAATGATGGACTACTGGACGATAAACGTGGTGTTTCAGAAATTGAAGAACTGAAACATTATGAATCAACATACAGTAAGATATCAAACAGTGATATTGATGCAGAGGGAAAAGGAATGAATCCTATTCGTTATACTGTGGACATGAATCCGTATTCCACTGAGAATCTTAGTTCTAGTGCAGGTAGCTACTGGGATTTAAAATCAGACCAGACACTTGACAATCCTAGCCCGCAGGTTGGGACACTTTCACCAGACCTGAGTTATACTGATACTTTGAAAGAAACATTATCACGGATTAAAACAGCTATGTATGAAGAAGTAGATGTGCCTGAAATCAATGAGGAAACCATGCAGGGTACAATTACTAGCGGTAAGGCTTTAAAAGCTCTGTATTGGCCTCTTACAGTGCGCTGTGATGAAAAGATGAAAGAATGGGGGCCGGCATTAGCAAGAATAATTGACTATATCATAGATTTTATTCTGAGGAATCCTGCATATGTAAAAGAAAAGTATATGATTGAGGATATTCCTAGCTTAGTTGACTACAAAGCAAAGGTAGTTGTAAACTATGCATTACCTGAAGATGAGCAGGAAGAACAGACGCTTGATTTTTCTGCTATTACGAACAAAGTAATGTCAAGAAAAACATTTATGAAAAAATGGTATGGTATGACAGACGATCAGGCAGAACAAGAATTAATGCAGATAGCTGTAGAAGAGAATATGCTCGACCCGATGTCTATGAATATGCAGGTATCTGGTGAATTACAGAATAGGGCAATACAAACACAGATTGATGAAAATGTTTCAACAGCAGAGGCAGAAGAAATTTAAAATAGTTGTTGACATATTTTTTGTTATATGATATAATAGGAGTTGAACAGATGGCAAATAGATTATTTTCTCTTCAAAGGGCAGAAGAGGTAAGAAATGCTTTGACTGTTCAGAATTACAGGGAAATATACGAACTGTATCAGGAAATCTCTAAGGAGATTGAAGAACAGATAGAACAGAGTGGGAATGAGAACATAAAGCAACAGAATTTGGTGATATTACAGAACAGGATAAAGCGCAGAATGGACGAGCTGCATGACCAGATATATTCAAAGGTGCGAAGAAGTTGTATTAGCGTTGGTCAGGCTCTTGTAGAAGATACAAGGGAATTTCTTAAAAAGTGTGGTTTCCGTGATGCAGATATAAGGGATGCGTTTCTACATATCCCTTCTTTTGTTGTTGAAACAATATTCACAGGGCAGGTATATAAACCAGGCTGGAACTTTTCCAGTGTGCTATGGAGAGACATTGAAAAAACAAAGGATGATATAGACAAGGTTGTTGCTATGGGTGTTCAGCAAGGCAAGAGTACTTATGATATTGCAAAAGACCTTGAAAAGTATGTAAATCCATCTGCAAGAAAAGATTGGAGTTGGAGCAAAGTATATCCAGGAACAAAAAAGGTAGTTGATTATAATGCACAGAGGTTAGCAAGAACATTAATATCTGACGCATATCAACAGAATTTTATGGCTGTGAATGAATATAACCCATTTGTTCAGGATTATGTATGGCACAGCGCATTAGCACACGGTAGAACTTGTGATATTTGCAGAGAACGGAATGGTAAACATTTTAAGAAAGATGAACTGCCTAAAGATCATCCAAACGGTTTATGCACTTTTACAGCATATATACCAGATAACGCTAGAGAAATAGGAAGACAGATTGGAAGATGGTATAATGCACCAAAAGGAACATATCCAGACATAGACAAGTTCGTGGAATCAATGAAAGGATAAAACAAATGGAGATAGATTACAGATGCAACGTATGCAGACATATACAGACATTGAACGAATACAATGTGGAAAAATGTGATGCATATGACGAGAATGGTAACAAATACAGAATTGTATATTATCATTGTGAAAAGTGTGGAGCAAGTATTGTGTTACAGATTGATGATGCTGTGTCGTTACAATTGTTCGATGAAGAACGCAAGATGTATGTTAATAATATGCGTTACAAACTTGCGTATAAAACTCCACCGCAGAAACAAAAGCGTAAAATGGAAAAGCTTAACAAAAAGTTAAAACGTAAAAGAGATGCTTTGTTTTTAGAAAAACAGGGTGAATCTTTTTACGATAGAAGAAAAGAAAAAGAAATAGCAAGAGTGTACAAAATGGAGGTTAGTAACAATGTTTAAAAGAATGAATTTACAGATTTTTGCAAATGGTGGAGATGGTTCTGAGAACTCTGGTGAAGGAAATCAGGGTGGACAGGAACAGAACAATGGCCAGAACAACAATCAGGAAAACACAGGAAATGGAGAAAACAATAATCAGAACGAACAGCAGAACAACGTAGAGACATTCAGTAAGGAAAACTATCTGAAAGAGCTTGGTGTTGATGATGAAGAAACTTTTAAAGAGTATATCAAAAACAAAAAGAAAGAAGAAGAACAGAATCTTACAGAGATTCAGAAAGTGCAGAAAACTCTGGCGGCTACTACAAAAGAGCTTGCTATTGAAAAGAAAGCAAGAATTCAGGCAGAAGCTAAATTACAGGCAATCAAAGATGGCGCAAAGCCTGAACTTGTTGACGACCTCGTAGCAATTGCTATGACAAAAGTAAGCAATCAGAAGACTGTAGAACAGGTACTTGCTGAGATGAAAAAAGATTCTTCACGTTCGTTCTATTATGTTCAGAATGGTTCTGGTGATTCTGGAAATAACAATCAGAATAATGGTTTTACCAGAGGAAATGCTGGAAATCATAACAACAATAACCAGAACAACCAGGATAATGGAAATAATAACAGTGGAAGCGGGAGCATAGCCGCAAGGTTATTTGCTCGGAAAAATATGGGAAAAACAAACAATCAGGGAAATAAATAAAAAAAGAAAGGGGAGCAATAAAATGAGCTTCAACAAAACGGGAGTAAGGCATGAAGTCTACAGTGATGTTTCGCAGATTCTTCTTGACCCAGCGTTAAAATATACCATGGGTATTGTGGTAGACCAGACCGCCGGAGCAGTGGACAGTGCAACAAAGCGTAAGATTGTAAAAGCTGGAACTCCGCTGACAGGAAACCTTGATGAAAGAACAACAGCCTTTACAGCGGCAGCGGATTCAGGTACTCCTTCTGCAAGCAATGCAGTAGGAATCTTGTTACATGATGTTGATGTAACAGCAGGGGATGCAAACGGAGAAATTGTTATCTTTGGATTCATCAACATGAATCGTATTGATACAACAACACAGGCAAAAATTACAGCAACAGTTAAATCTGCTCTGCCAATGGTTAAATTCATTAAGGCATAAGGAGGACAAAATACAATGACTATTTTCGACATGATTACCAGTGCTGAAATTACAGTGTACTGGGAGCTTATGAATCAGAATGAGGCACCATACCTTGGTGAAACTCTTTTCCCGGATGAGCAGCAGACAGGACTTGAAATCAGTTGGATTAAAGGCGCAAGAGGTGTTCCGCTGGTACTGAAACCATCTGCTTACGATGTAAGAGCTATTCCGAGAAAACGTATCGGATTCGAAAAGCTTACGGCTGAAATCCCGTACTTTAAAGAATCTAAGTATATTGATGAAACAATGCGGCAGGAACTTAACAAAGTACTTGCCACAGGTATTCAGGCTTATATTGATATTGTAACAACAAAGATTTTCGATGATGAGCTTGACCTCCTGAGAGGTGCAAGAGCACAGAGAGAAAGAATGCGTATGATGGCTCTGACTACTGGAGTTATTACAATCGAAGGAAATGGCCAGATTTACGAATATGATTATTATGTTCCAGAAGAGCACAAAGCGGAAGTTACAAAGTCTTGGAGTGACCCAACTGCTTCTATTCTGGATGATATCAGAACCGCTCAGGACACTGTGGAAGAAGATACCGGAGTACGTCCCACGAATGCAGTATGTAACTCTGGTATTATGAAGTATCTGAGAGCAAACAATGAAATTAAAAACTCCATTGCTATTCTGACAGATGGAGAAGGATTTATTTCAGACAGTAAGATTATGGCTTTCATTTCTGATGAGCTGGGTCTTACAATCAATGTAAACACAAAGACATACAAAGATGAGGACGAAACGGTTCAGAAGTTTGTTGAGGACGATGTATTTGTTCTGTATCCGGACGGAGCACTCGGCAATACTGTTTTTGGAATTACTCCTGAACAGTCTGACCTTCTGACATCAAACGTTGCCAATGTATCTATCACAGATACAGGAGTAGCAGTTACTACTATCAAACATGCTGACCCGGTAACGGTTGAAACCAAAGTTTCTATGTGCTGTCTGCCTTCTTTCCCGATGGCTGACCAGATTTTCATTTACGACACAAAAAAAGCGTAGCTCCTATCATTGACATGGAAAATGCAGCGGGAAATGCATTGGGGAAAAATCTGAAAGAACTTTCCACGTCGGTGTTTGACGGGGAAGATATTTTTGTAACGTCAAGATATCAGCAGGAGTTCGAGCAGTTTAATGAAACAGTTCCAGAACAGCAGAAAGGTTATTACGTTGCATTCAATGTCAAAGAATGGAATGGAGCAAAATTTAGGTTAGATAGGACGACGGGAAAAGGAAAAGAAGTAGCATTTAGTGGGGATGGAATTTGTATTTTGTGGCTGGGCGATAATAAAGAAAAAGCAAAGACCGCAGAGTATTTTGTAGTGATTTCATCGGGAAGTGCAGAAACAAAAATGAAACTTCATGTTTCTTTTGATTAACAGAAAGGAGGGTTAGAAAGTGTTTGTTCGTGTGACAAAAGACGGGAAAACGTTCCATAAAGTGACAGATACAGTATATAATAAGCGTATGAAAAAAATGGGATATTATATTGTATCTGGAGGATATCAGAAACAAGAAATTCCGATGAAAGAATCAGTTCAGAAGGATGTAATGAAGGAAGAACCAGAAGCAGTTGCAATCGAAGAACCTGAAATTCCTGTTTCTGACATGAGTAAAGAAGAATTGGCAGAATTTGCAAAAGAGCATAACATTGACACCAGCAAGGCTACAAATGTACGTCAGGCAAGAGCAATTATTAATGCAGCGATTGCAAAAGGCAAGAAATAGAAGGTGTTAGCATGGATAAAGTAGAACAACTCAAACTAATTCTACAGGAGAAATCCGTGCCATTCTTTTCTGATGAAGAACTGGAACTATACTTAGAGATGTTCGGAGATGATTTAAAGAAGACAGCGTATCATTGTTTGTTGCTGAAAGCACAAAACAATTCGCTTAATGTAAGCGGACTAACTACTCAGGATAGTTCCAGTTATTTTAAAATGCTGGCTCAACAGTATATCACAACAAACACAGGAGTGATATAATTATGGAATGGCAATTTCCATTGCATGTGGTAAAACAAAACATAAAGCAGCATGGAGCAACTTATACATTTCAAAGATACAAAAAAGATGAACGGGGGCAGGAAACAACAGAACTTACAACAGTCTGTGGGTTGAATGCCCTATTTCACATTAGTAAGGGATATGTAACAAAAACAATAGGTGATTCAGGATTCACACGTTCAAAAGGGCAGCCAATGCTATTGTGTGTTTCTGATGATGCTATGTTTATACAGTCAGGAGACATTGTTACCATAAATAGTTTCCTTTACAGAGTTATCGAAAAGAATGACCTGAACAACGAAGGAACAGTCACTGATATTTCTTTGGAGCTGGTAGACAATGGCAAACAGTAATTTCAGAATTGATGATGATGCGTTAGCTGATGCGTTAGACGATATGAATGAGCATTTTATGGATGCTGTCATGATAGTTGCGAACAACGGAGCGCAGAAGTTTGAAGCGTATGCAAAACAAAACAAAAGATGGAAAAACAGAACTAGTAGAGCATGGAAAACTCTTACAGGATATGTTACTAAGTATTCACATTCAGTTAGAGTATATATTGCTCATGGTGTCATGTATGGCATTTATTTGGAGTTAGCTCATGAAAAAAAGTATGCTATACTCGAAGAGACAATAAAGAAAAATTCCAAATGGGTTTTAGACCAATACGAGGGATTTTTGGAAACTATAGTGTAGGTATAAAACTATGGCAAACACAGACAAAAGGACTGTAACAGAACAGGTATATGACAAGCTGAAAGAAGCTGAATTTGATGTATATGTTCCCGGTCAGCATAAAGGTGATTGTACAAGCGAATATGTTATTGTACAGGATGCAGGGAACGTAAATACAACAAATTTAAGAGTAAAAACAAAAACATTCAATATTTTATGTTATGTTCCATCTGGTAGATATTTTGACCTTGAATATTTGACAGAAAAAGTGATAGGTACACTAAGGGAATTATATCCAATGATTATTGAAACAGGGAATGAGAATCCTCCATATTTTGATGAATCTGTAAATGGATGGATGACAAGCATAGAATATGAAAATTACAGGCAAATAAAATACTTTGAATAGGAGGTATAGAAATGCCTAGAGCAAAAAAGAAAACTTCTGAACGCCCAACAATTGACGTTGCTCTTGTTGTGATTCGCACAGGTGATGATAGTACAGGAGTTGAGTATGCTGTGAATACTTCAAGCCAGGTCGCTGTAGAGCCGCAGACAGAACAGACTGACGCTATTAGACTTGTAAAGCTTGGAAGACTGATTGCACAGAAACCGCAGACAACAACAATTACAGGGCATCAGATTACATTGACAGATACAGTGTTTACTCCTGAGCTTGCTAAAGTTTGTCAGGGTGGTTTACTTTCTGGGTCAGGTGATACTCTTGTATACACTCCACCAGTTGCCGGGAGCAATGAAAAAGGAGAAGTATTTGAAATGGATTTATATTCCGCTCAGTACAATGCAGCAGGACAGATTGTAAGATATGAAAAAACTACTTTTCCGAATTGCCAGGGTACTCCATTCGGGATTACAAGAGCAGACGATACTTTCAGTACACAGGAGTACACAATCAACTCTTCTCCGACCAATGGAAAAGCCCCGTACAAGATTTCTTATGTGACAGAACTTCCGACTGGTTTTGAAGATTCTGCTTACGAACCAGCGGAAATGTCACTTATGAATGATTCGTGGGGAACAGAAGTAGATGCCGGAACAGCAGGAACAGAAGTAGTAAAAGCATAACATAACAAAAGGAGATAGTAAGCATGGCAAAAACAAAACAGGTTACAACAATTGAAGAACTGATTAAGTACAAAGAAGGGACTGTTGTAGAACTTCCACCATTTGCAGAAGGACAGCCGTTTGTGGCAAGACTGAAACGTCCATCTATTATGCAGATGATGGAAAAAGGGCAGATTCCTAACAGCTTGATTGTAAGAGCGAATCAGCTCTTCCTTAATGGAACGGAAAGTTTTAACCCTCATCAGGAAAATGTTATCAAAGAGATTTTTCCTGTGGTAAAAGAAATTGCAAAGCATTGTTTCGTTGAACCGTCATGGGAAGAAATGGAAGAAAACGGAATTATTTCCGAACTGACTGATGAACAGTTGCTGTTTATTTTCTCATACGTTCAGCAAGGAACAAAGTATTTGGAATCCTTTCGTACAGAGTCGTAAAGTAGTGTCTGTGATAGCACAGGCTAAAATGTATAACATAAGACCTAGCGAAGTATTATATATCAAAGATGAATACACAGCATATTGTTTTGATGAGGCTTGTGCTCTGATACGTATAAGGATGGAAAAAGGGGAAGAACCTGTATTTCGTGACATTGAAACAAAAAAACATTATAGCAGTTACCTAGAGCTTGCGAAAGACGTAGAAAGGGCAATGTGATAATATGGCATTGAACATAGGCTCTGCGGTAGCATTTCTGGAGCTTGACACTTCCAAATTTACCAGCGGGTTTAAAGATGCGAAAAAGCAGCTTGATGATTTCACAAAAAAAGGAGAAACCGTTGGCAACAAATTAAAGGGACTGTCAAGCTCTTTTTCGTCAGTAGGAAAAACACTTAGCACAAGCGTAACATTACCGTTGTCAGGAATTGCAACAGCAGCATCCGGGGCGGCAATGTCTTTGGAATCTTCCACCAACAAGATTAACACATATTTTGGAGACATGGGGGAAGAGGCTGAAAGAAATCAAAGGATAATAGAAGAAGTGTTTTCCAGTGGTATTCCTGACAGTATGGAAGAAACCGCAGATACAATTATAGCAGTAAGGCAGAATTTAAAAGACCTTTCTGACGAAGAAATGGTTAATATATCAAAACAGGCAACAATTCTGGAACAGCAGTTCGGAATTGATATGAACGAAACATTGCGTGGTGTTAATTCATTGATGGAAAACTTTGGGTTAACATCAGAGGAAGCAATGGACTATGTAGTAACAGCAACACAGAGAGGGCTGGACAAAACAAACGAGTTAGGAGATAATTTAGCAGAGTATGGGTCGTTGTGGGAACAGGCAGGGTTCAGCGCCCAGGAGATGTTTGGTATTCTTGAAAATGGCTTGGAATCAGGTGCATACAATCTGGACAAGGTAAATGACTTTGTAAAAGAGTTTACGATATCTTTGTCAGATGGAAGAATCGAAGAAAATCTTGGAAGTTTTTCTCAAGGAACACAAGACTTGTTCTATCAATGGCAGGAAGGAAAAGCAACAGCAAAGGATGTTTTCTATTCTGTTATATCAGATTTAGAAAACACTATGACGAAGCAAGAAGCGTTAACCACGGCATCTGAGGTTTGGAGTAGTTTAGGTGAAGATAACGCAATGGACGTTATTACCGCTCTTAATGATGTAAATGACGCATATCAAGATGTTAATGGAGCGGCAGAAGAAATGGTGGAGATACAGCAATCAGGGGCAACAGGGGCGTTAAATGAGCTTAAAAACAATGCTCAGTTGTTGGCGGCAGAAGTAGGAGAAAGACTTACACCAAACATAGAAGAAACGGCAGACCAGATAAATGACTTAACAGAAAAAGTAAAAGGATTAAATCCAGAGATAATAGACACAGGTGTAGAGATTGGCAAGATTGCGGCGGTGATTGGCCCCGCATTGTTGATACTGAGTAAACTAATAACAGCAATAACAGGAATAGGGAAAGCAATTGGAAATATTGCAAAGCTCACAGGAATTGCAAAACTGTTTTCTGGTATAGGGGAAGTATTTGCCTTAGTATCAGGCGGTGCTGGAACATTGGGTGAAGCTTTAACGGTAGTGTTTCCAATTATCGGAAAGGTTGCGGGAGCATTTACAAGCATTGGTAGTGCATTAAGTGCTGCGTGGGGAGTAATAACATCCGTAGCTTCTGCTATTGTTGGAGTGTTAGGTGGGCCATTAACTATTGTTATCGGTATAATAGCAGCATTAGCAGCAGGATTTACAATTCTTTGGAATACTTGTGATGGATTTCGGGAATTCTGGATTAACTTATGGGAACAGGCAAAAGATATTGTCAGTGATGCAGTTTCAGTTATTGGAGACTTCTTCTCGGATATCGGAGAATCTATTTCAGATTTTGCAGGAAGTGTAGTTGATTTCTTTTCTGATATTCCAGGCAACGTTGAAAAGATTTTCGAGGGAATAGGGGAAACAATATCAGGAGCTTTTGAAAGTGTATCAGAGTTTGCTTCAAATGTTGCCGAAGATATTGTGAATTTCTTTGTTTCAATTCCAGATAATATAATGGGGATGTTCTCAGATATTGGAGGATTCTTTAGCGATATATTTTCAAGTCTTGGTGAAACAGTACAGAGTGGAATTGATACAATACTTGGAGTGTTCGAATCAGCAGGTCAGGCAATTCAAACATTTATGACAGACCCATTTTATTATATTGGCTATGCTATTGGTGCTTTTGCCGGAGAGGTATACCTGGGAGTAACTACGGCAGTACAGAATGTATTTACGTTTATCACGGAAACAGTACCTGAATTTTTCAACTCTGTTTTTGAATGGTTCGGTCAGTTACGGGAAAATATTCTGAGTAAGATAACAGAAATTCTTAACGATATAAGCCAGTGGGCGATTGATATGTGGAATAAGGCAGTAGAAATGGCAACAAACTTTTTCAACTCAGTTGTCGAATGGTTTACACAGCTGCCTGGAAAGATCGAAGAATTTGTTTCAAATACATATCAAAACGTAACAAAGTGGGCTTCCGATATGTGGAACAAAGCAAAAGAGCTGGGAACAAATTTCCTGAATTCTATTGTTGAATTCTTTACTCAGTTACCTGGAAGAGTACAGGAATTTGTTACGGATACTTATAACCGTGTTTCAACTTGGGCTTCTAACATGTGGAATAAGGCAAGGGAAGTAGGAACCAACTTCTTAAATTCCATTGTAAGCTTTTTCACTCAGTTACCTGGAAGAGTATGGGGATTCGTTACTGATACCTATAACCGTGTTGTATCATGGGGAAGTAATATGGTGGACAAAGCAAAACAGGTTGCAAGCGATTTTTTGAATAATATGGTAAACGGAATCCGTGAATTGCCTAGCAGAATATGGGACGTAGTTTCCCAAATACCAGACAGAATTAAAGGTATTGGACAGTCTATGTATAATGCGGGGCGTAACATTTTAAATCGTTTATGGGATGGTATTAAAAGTATTGGGAATAGTATTTTAGGGTGGTTCAGGGATTTTGCAGATAGCATAGGAAGTTTTGTCTCTGGTATCGTACAAGGATTTAAGGATGTTGTTTCAGGAGCAAATAATGCAAAAAATGCCGCACGTTCTGTAGATGGCTCACACGCAAATGGTTTGAGATATGTTCCATTCGATGGATATGTAGCCGAATTGCATGAAGGAGAAAGGGTGTTGACAAAACAGGAGGCAGAGAGCTATAATAGAAACGAAGCAACAGGTGGTGGAGATACATTCGTTTTTTATAACACGAAACCAGACCCATATGAATATGCAAGGCAGATGAAGCGTGCAAAAGAAGAGCTTGAAGACGATATGTAAGGGAGGCGATAAAGAAAATGGTAAACGCTATTAGCATATCGGATGTTGACACAAACGAATATGTCAATATAACAAAGTATGGAGACGAATATTTTGTTATGGACAGTATAGACTGGGATACAGCCGCTATTACTATGAGTACTTATGAGTTACCAAAGCAAATAGGTGCTTCCGTAGTAGGTGTTGCAATCGGTACAAGGAAGCCTAAGATAACAGGCTATGTCGTAGGGCTTAGGAGTGGCGATACGATTGGCTCCAAAACATGGAAAGAATATTTCGAAGCACAACAGGAAATCATAGAACAAAACAAAGTAGCTTTAAACAGATTGCTAAATCCATTGCGAACATTGCGCATTGTGGCTGGCGAATACTATTTGGAGGGTAGGGTATCTACCCTTCCGAAGTATTCAACGAGCGAAGAAGAAAACAATGAAGTAATGTGTAAATTCACGGTAGAGTTTACTTGCTTTAATCCTATGTTCAGGAAATTGAACGCGAACACGATCCTGTTTACTGAAAGGGAAGACAAGTTCAGATTTCCGTGGGTGATTAAAAAGACTGGGAACATATTTGGAGTAATTATCAGAAACAGTTTAATGACTGTAACAAATAGTGGAGATATCGAAACAGGAGCGATTATAGAAATGATTGCAGAAGGTGGAGAAGTAAAAAATCCATCTTTCTTCGACGCAGAAACAAATGAAACGATAAAAATAGAATACACTTTACAGAGTGGCGATAGACTTATTATTAACACAAACACAGGCTCTGAAAGTGTAACTGTCATGAAAGAGGACAGCGGAGAAGAAGTTGTTCTTGGTTATATGACAGACGATAGCGTATTTGTTCAGATTAAGCGTGGCCTTGGAACATATGGTTACTCTGCTGACGGAGAAACAGCCGTATTTCTGAAAGTTACAGTAACGATAGAAGAACAGATGTTTACGATAGAAACATTATAGGAGGACAAAACATGATAATTCGTGTGTATGATAGGTATTTCAGAAGGGTTGATATCTTGAAAAAATATACCTATTGTCAGGTAACAGATAAGGTAAGAGATATTGGAACATTCACCGTAAATGTTGCGTTGGATTCTGATAGCGAGTATTTGTTGGATGAAAACCAAACATATTATTTGCATTTTAAAGATGAGTACGAAAAACACCCTGTAATGGGCGAAATTCTAAAAGCAAAGAAAGACTCAGAAGAGGAACAGGAAATCATAAAACTGGAAGGGAAGCTATGCATAAATGTTTTCGCGCAGAGAGTAATAGAAAAGACGCAAAACTACTATGGCATTATTCCAGATATTATGCAGAGTATTGTTGAAACAAATATATCAGGAAATCCCAGTACTTCTGGAAGCATTAACCCTAGATATATTGATATAACAATACATAGAGATATTGTGCAGAGGGATGTTTCTGGGAGTGTAAGTGTACAAAAAACAGGAGACTTAGTTTCTGACGTATTGTTCGAGCTTGCAGAACAGAAAGAGTTATGTCTGGATTTTTATCCAACAATCAGTGGGCTGCATCAAGACGAACACTTAGGAAGTTTATATCCTGAAACAAATATATCTAAATGGAATCTTGATATAATTACCGGAGATGATAGAACAAGAAGAAACAGCTATGGTAATGTCCCATTAGTATTTTCCCAGTCATACAGTAATATTGAACGAGTAACGTATGAAGTAGATAAAGGAGACTATAAGAATGTTGCGTATGTAGCTGGCGAGGGAGAAGGGGAGCAAAGGCAAGTCGAAAAAATATTTGCAGACGGATATGAAGAAAATAGCATTGAAAATATAGGATTCCAGAGAAGGGAAATGTATGTAGATGCAAGAGACTTACAGAAAGAAACAGAGGACGGGGAAACCATAACAGAAGAAGAATATAAAAATCTTCTGGCACAAAGAGGAACAGAAAACTTGCTGGAACATATTGTATGTATGAGCTATGACGGAACAATGATTGTCTACAATACAAAAGGAGAACTCAGGTACACATATGGAAAAGATTTTTACAAAGGCGATAAAGTAGAAATCATAGACAATTTGTTAGGAGTAAAAATAGTAGCTCAGATTACAGCAGTAACAAGAACATATCAAAAAGGGCAAGGAACTATTTTCGACATAGAGTTTGGTAACAAAAAATATACCTTAAGAAAAAGAAAAGAAAGGAAAGGGAGGTTGTAACATATGGCAGAATACGAAAGTTATGGTTTTTTTAATGCCGAAGAAACAAGTGCAGGAGTATATGACAGAAGTTATAATGCCGAACAGTTTGCACAGTATTTTGCTCTGTTTATCGGGACGGGAGTTTTTGCTGACCCGCTGAATCAGTTACAGGTAGCTTCAAAGTCTGCTATGACTGTAACTGTTCGCCCAGGATGGGCGTTCATTGATGGATACTGGTACCATCTCAGTCAGGCAATGGATATTGTTGTACCTCTGAACCAGACAGGAGCAGCGAAGACGCATTCTGTGTGCTGTACTCTGGATAAATTACAGAGACAGGTAACGGTAAACCTGCGGCAGGATGTAGGTGCAGGAGCGCCTAGAAACAATGACACCTATCATGATCTTGTGCTAGCTCTGATTAATGTTGCTCCAAACGTAACACAGATTACAAACAGTTCTATCACAGATAAAAGACCTGATGAAAGTTTCTGCGGCTACGTTGCAGGAGTAATCGACCAGATAGATGCAACAGATATGTTTCAACAAATGGAAGCTCAGTTTAACGAATGGTTTACAGAGATTAAAGAAGAATTTGGTGACGACCCGGCAGGAGGGTTACAGAGCCAGATTGATGCTTTAAAGACTGGTAAGCAGGATGCAATCACAGGCGCAGTTTCAACAATGACAAGTAATAATGCTATTGCTAACAGGGTAATTGTTTCAAATGCAATTGGAAAACTTGAAGCTTCCGGAATTAATCTTGATAACCTCAACAGTCTTGAAGGGTTAGATATGAATGTAAGTCAGGTGTTAGGTTCAGAAACATTGAGATTCCGCGGAGTTGTCAGAAGCGAAAATGAATTAGATAATGCAAGGAGCCAGGGATTTTATTTTGTAAATAATGCGAATTTATCCTTTTTTGGAAGTAACACCTGGGGACATTTACTTGTGTTAAAAGGTACAACAAACAATTGTACAGACCAGATTATCACAAATGGCGACAAGATGTTTTTTCGTCAATATTCTGGAAGCCCTGAGAATTGGAAAGAATGGAGACAAGTTGCAAGATGCAGATTACAAAACGAATTTACAACTACAACAATCAATGGCTGGGAGATTCGTTACAGGGAAGTGTTGGACGGTGTGTTATATGTTATGGGATGGAAAACATATACAAGCGGTGTAGACCAGGCAAATGATGCGGAAGAAATTACGTTGCCTTTTACGGCCGGAACTACACATTTTTTGCCAGGGCATATGGATGTTGCTAACGCCATTCAGACACAGCCTTTTACAGCGATTATCAGAGATAATAAGCTTTACAGAATGAATGCCGCAAACAGTCAGGCTGTGACACTAAGATTTTACGGTACAGTATACGAATAACGGAAAGGGAATAATATGGATGATAATATGAGAGATGTTTTTGTCGATATGCAAAAACAGAAAAACAAAGAACTAAAAAGGAAAGACATTATCATTGCAATATTGATTATATTTCTTTTTGTCGAGCCAATTGTACTTTATGCTGAGCATCTGTGGTATGAATCTCAGTATGAATACACTGAGACTACAACAGAAGAACAGAAAGTAGAAGTAAGTACTTCTGGAGATAACGCAAATGCAGAATACAATGACGTAGATGGTAATCAATATAATGATAATGCAACACATAACGAAAGCGGTGAAACTGAATAATGGCAAAGGCTACTGTTAAGGTTACGAAAACAAAAACACGTACCAGGACAAGAGTCAAGAAAGAAAATAAAAACAAAGGGAAGGGGCAAAAGCGTTGCCCTACTTGTGGCAAGTTTATGTAGGTGTTATGGATGATAGAGCAAAGAAAACAAGAAACAGATTAAAGCGTATCGTAAAGGTAAAAGATTTTGACGACCTGATAAACCAAACAATGCTGGACGAAGAAGAACGCAAAATCATGAACATGATTTACAAAGAAAAGAAATCTTTATCATGTATTGCAGACGAATTAGGTATGGCAGAAATAACGGTGAAGAAGAAACACGGAAAGATACTAAAGAAAATGTCAGATATGTTCTGAGAAGGGAAGTGTGAAAGCACTTCCTTTTTTTGTGCAATTTTATATAATACGATACTTTCGTTATACTTGGAATATACTTCTTACAAAATATAGGGAGTACAATATAATCATAGCAGTTAAGGAGGTGTAAGAAATGTACAATTACTATGGCACTGGATACAACCCATATGTGGGCTATCAATATGGAGGAAATAGAAATGCGTATCCTGAGGCACAGTATCAGCAGCCAGCACAGCAGTATGGGCAACAGCCTGTACAACAGCAAATGCAGGTTTTGAAAGGTAGGCCAGTGGCAAGCTTTGATGAAGCAAAAGCAAGTATGATTGACTTAGATGGTAGCCTGTTTGTTTTTCCAGATATAAGCAACAAAATGATATATACAAAACAGATTATGCTGGATGGCTCCGCAGACATTAAAAAGTATGCTCTTGTTGAGGATAGTGGAGTACAAGCACAGCAGAATGATGAGTATGTACTAAGGAAAGACTTTGAAAATATTGTGATTGCATTACAAAACAAAATTCAACAGCTGGAAGGAGAATTGAAAAATGAATTTACAGCAAGTAATGTTACAAATGATGCAAAGTAACTTAAACAAAAACCCTCTGTACCAGAGAGCACAACAGATGGCACAGGGAAAGAATGAAGAACAGTTAAAACAGACTGCTGAGAACTTATGCAAAAATATGGGGATTGATATTAATAAAGCTTATGAGGAATTTCAGAAAATGCAGCAGTCTGGTATGAGGTAGGTATAAACCAAAAAGGTTTATATAAATAAAAATTGTAGGAGGTATAAAACTATGATGGACGGTAACAGCGGTCTGAGCGTAGCAGATGCTATTGCACTCAGCAGAAATGGAAACTGTTGCAATGATGGTTGCGGCAACGGTTGGGGCGGTGACGGCTCCTGGATTATGTTCCTGTTCTTCCTGCTTATTATTGGAGCATGGGGAGGCAGAGGCGGTTATGGCTGGGGAGGCGGTGCAAATAGCCCGGATTTCCAGGGAGCAGCTACAAGAGCAGATATTAATGAGGGCTTCGCATTCAACGGCTTACAGCGGGATGTAGACGCTATTCAGCATGGTATCTGTGACAGTACCTACGCTCTGAATAACACGATTCAGAATGGCTTTGCAAACAATCAGTTACAGCTTTGCAATGGGTTTAACAGTGTTCAGCAGACGATGAACAATATTGGATTCCAGTTACAGGATTATTTCTGTCAGACACAGCGTGCGATTGATGGTATAAATTATAACATGGCTACACAGACAAACGCATTGCAGAATACCATGAATAACAACACCAGAGACATTATTGACAATCAGAACGCTGGAACAAGAGCTATTCTGGATTATCTGTGTCAGGACAAAATCCAGACACTCCAGAACGAGAATCAGAGCCTTAGACTGGCAGCTTCTCAGGCAAACCAGAACGCAGTTCTCCAGGCGGCTATGGATGCTAACACAGCAGAAATTATCCGCAGAACTGGAAATGATTGTCCTGTACCTGCTTATGTTGTTCCAAACCCGAATTGTTGCTATGGGAATCCTATTGGAGTAGGATACTATGGTTTCGGATATAATGGTGGATACGGATGTAATTCTTGTGGATGCTAACATACGGTTGTAAAGTGTTATCCGTCTTTATGGCGTGACTTATGGGGCGGGGCTATGGAAAGCATACCGCCCCTTTTTAAATGGAAAGGAAGGGCAAATAAATGGCTTGTAGACTGTATAATAACGGAGGTTTTGGCTGTGCAGGATGTTGCCACTTTGTAAAAACGACAAGTATAACATTAACTGGGGGAGTATTAATTTTAAATATTCCACAGGCAACATATAGCAATGGTGAAAAGGTTTGTATTTGTGTAGCACAAAATATCCCTGATGGAGTAACTAGCACTGACACAGTAGCAATTACTATTGGAACAGATACGACTCAGTATCCGTTAAGAACAAAATGTGGAAACAATGTCCATGCCGACCAGCTTAGAAGTCGCAGAGTATACCATACATTTGTTGCGACAGATACAGCAAGCTTCGTGGTAGACCGCTGCGAACTGTGCAAAACTGGATTTAACTTCCCAACAATTCCTGTAGCAGCTCCTGCTGTAACAGAAGTACAGTATGTCTATGGGACAAAATAGCAACAACAATTTTATGGATATTCTGAATATATTCAGTTTTGTAATCGGGCTGAAGAACTATGAAGAAAACATAGACCAGTCACAATTACAGAACATTGCACAGGGAATTATGTCAGATATCCATAGGCATTTACAGGAGCAGGACGATAAAATAGATAGAATTCTGGAATTGTTAGAAGGGAAGGGAAGTTCGGATGGAATACAATGAAATGAACAGTATGAACAAACCAATGGAAACATCTATGTTTGGAAGTATGGATGATGGCAGAATGGGGAACCAGTCTGGAAGAATGGATTCAGACAAAGCTATGATGCAAGGAAACAGAACTGGTAGAATGAACAGAGAACAGGGAGAAAGGGCGGCAGAGGAAGCTTATAGTAAGATTGACGAGCATATGCAGAAAGCATTATGCTTCCATGAACAACTGGCTGATTACTTTTGTTTCCTTGGGTTGCAGGGATTTAAACGTATGTTAGAATACCAGTACATGAAAGAATGTGCTGACAAAAGGAAACTTCATCACCGCTATATTGAAGCACACCATAAAATTCTTCCGGTAAAACAGGTTCAGACACCTATGTTGATTTCAAGTGACCTTAGAAGGTATACAACAAAAGATATTAATGATTCTGTATTGCCTAAGTTTGTTCGGGCGGCATTGAACGAATATCAGGCATGGGAAGAGAAAACAAAAGAGTTGTACGAAGGACAGTGGGAATATTTAAATAGCATGGGTATGGTGGCTGATTGTGAGTATATCAAAGAAATGCTCATGGGAGTGGAAAAGGAACTGAAAAAGATCGAAAGAACTGCTGAAAAGCTGAATGGTACCGGATATGATGTAAATATGATTCACACCATGCAGGATAAATACCATGAGAAGTACAAACAGAAGTACAATGAACGGTTCACAAAGAAGTACAATGGAAATGGTGATGAAACAAAGTGGAACAAAACAAAAGGGATGAAAACAAAATAGGTGTAAAATAGGTGTGTTTGTATGGGGCGCAGCAATGCGCCCCTTTATATCTGTCTCTTATACACATCTCCGAGCCCACGAGACCCTAAGACAT
>ERZ1090862.253-NODE-253-length-23799-cov-6.798475_pt1 | contig 23799 bp, 26 predicted proteins | sample MGYA00478481_ERZ1090862 | MGnify/ENA primary metagenome ERZ1090862 (study PRJEB33644, sample SAMEA5815745) | chicken gut metagenome | biome: Chicken; feature: Gastrointestinal Tract; material: Caecum | place: Ireland | collected 2019-01-01 | study: A study of the... | reverse complement strand
GCTCAGTGTATTCTGGCTGTTCCTCGGAATATGTAACGGCTATCTCCTGACCAAGAGGGTGACGCCGTTTAACGCTCAGGATCTGAAGGTGCTGTCAGATGCACTGGAGCTGACAAATAATTATTTCAACACGTTTGAGCTGGCTATGATCATCATCGGCGTGGTGGCGCTTGTTCTGTGGATCGTATCCATGTGGCGCCGGGGCGGACAGTTTACCGGGAAGATGCACCGGATCATAGCTCTGGTCGGAGTTGTGGCGTCTTTTGCACTGTGTATCGTGCTGACAAATGTGGCGGTGGACCGGCGGGTGATCTCCAATTATTTTGGAAATATCGCGTTCGCCTATGAAGACTATGGATTTCCTTACTGCTTCTCGGCCAGCCTGTTCAATACGGGGATCAATGAGCCTGCCGGATACAGCAAGGAGATGATGGCTCAGATCAGCAATAACGGCGAGATCACGAAGAGCGAGACGGGAAGATCTGAGGATGAACTGCCGAATATCATGTTCGTTCAGCTGGAATCATTCTTCGATCCTACAGAGGTGGAATGGCTCCGGTTTTCCGAGGATCCGATCCCGAATCTGAGAAAATTGTTCAGTGAATATTCCACGGGATACTTCAAGGTGCCGTCGGTGGGAGCAGGAACAGCAAACACGGAGTTTGAGGTACTTACGGGAATGAGTATGCGTTTCTTCGGACCGGGAGAGTACCCGTATAAGACATATGCGAAGACCAAGGTGCTGGAGAGTGCGGCAACTGCGCTGACCAGTCTCGGATACGGCGCGGAGGCGCTCCATAATAATGGAGGAAACTTCTACAGCCGTGCCCAGGTGTTCAATCATATGGGATTTGACCATTATACCAGCAAGGAGTTTATGAATATTCTCCAGACGACACCCAAAGGCTGGGCAACAGACGACATTCTTGTGCCGAACATCATGGAGTCAATGGATACAACGGAGGGACAGGATTTTGTGTTCACCATCAGCGTGCAGGGACATGGAGACTATCCGACGGAGCCTACGCTTGAAAATCCGGAGATCATCGTCAGCGGCGTGGAAGATGAAGGAAAGCGCAATGCCTGGGAGTATTATGTGAACGAAGTTCACGAGATGGACAAGTTTGTGGGCGAACTCATCGAGGCGGTAGAGTCCAGAAACGAGCCTACGGTGCTGGTGTTCTACGGGGACCATCTGCCGACCATGGATCTGAAGGCCAAAGACTTGAAGAGCAAGTATCTCTATAATACAAATTATGTGATCTGGGACAATATCGGTCTGAAGAAACAGGACGGCAACATTGCGGCCTACCAGATCATGGCAGATGTGTTTGAGCGGCTTGACATCCATTCAGGTACCGTTTTCAACTATCACCAGGAGAGACGTCAGACAAAGAACTATCTGGCGGATCTGGAACTGCTGCAGTACGATATCATGTACGGAAAACAGTATGTCTATGAAGAGAGCGGAGCACCGATCACGGAAGGACATATGGTGATGGGCGTGAAAGATGCTCATATCACAGATCTTGTATCCCAGTCGGACGGGACATACAGCGTTTACGGGGATAACTTTACAAAACAGAGCAAAGTTTACATCAATGGAGAGAAACAGACCACGAAATTCCTGAACAACACACGGCTGGATCTGAGAGAGTCCGAACTGAATGATGGGGACACCGTGATGGTAGCCCAGGTCGGTTCCAGCAATACCATATTCCGGACGTCGAAGACTTATGAGTACAGGGATGGAAAGCTGACAGAACTTCCGGACGATCCGAATGCGGTGGAAAATGGAAGACAGGCTTTCGTGAGCACAGAGGAAGAACAGGAAGAATGACAGAAGGATGACCATGCAGGAAAAATGTATGTCATATGATGAAGCAGTAAAATATATACTGGACATCCCGAGATTTACCAGGAAGAATGACGCGGTACACACGAAGACGTTTCTGAAGTATCTCGGGAACCCGCAGGAGGATCTGAAGATCCTCCATGTGGCGGGGACAAACGGAAAGGGTTCCGTGTGCGTTTATCTCGACGCCATGCTGCGGTCGGAGGGAAAGCACACGGGACTGTTCACGTCTCCCCATCTGGAGCGGATGAACGAGCGGATCGTCATCGACGGCGTGCAGATCGGGGACGGAGAGTTCGAACAGATATTCCGTGAGACCCTGGCAGCGGTGAGCCGCATGCAGAAAGAGGGGATGCCCCATCCGACGTTTTTTGAATTCCTTTTTGGCATGGCGCTGCTCGCATTCAGCAAAGCGGGGGCAGAGTACGCGGTGCTGGAGACCGGACTGGGGGGGAGGCTGGACGCCACCAACGCGGTGGAACATCCGCTGGCGTCTGTGATCACCTCCATCGGTATGGATCACATGGAATATCTGGGAGATACGCTGGAAAAGATTGCCGGTGAGAAGGCCGGGATCATCAAACCGGGAGTGCCTGTTTTCTATGCGCAGACCTGTGAGGAGAGTGACTGCGTGATACGTCAGACCGCGGAGAAACGGCTCTGTTTCTGTAAAAAAATCGGGAAAGATGCGTACGAAATTCTTGGAATCAGGGACAAACATATTGCATTTTCCTGTGCGAATGCTTATTATGGAAATACCACTTGGAAACTGAATAACATCGGTGTTTACCAGCCGGGCAATGCGCTGCTGGCCATGGAAGTCATACGTTTCCTCTTCGGGGAGAACGGGCATCCGCAGCAGTGGAGGAGCGCTCTGGCTGAAGTAAAGTGGGCGGGCAGGATGGAAGAGATCCTGCCGGATATCTATGTGGACGGGGCGCACAATATCAGCGCCGTGGATGCATTTGCGGAAAGTGTTCCTGAGAGCGGAAAGGGAAATGTGATCCTTTTTTCCGCGGTGAGGGACAAGGAGTACCGGGAGATGATCGCCTGCCTGTGCAGAAAGGTGCAGGCGGATCTTTACGTGGTCACACAGATCGGGGACAGGCGCGCTGCCGGGGCGGAGACGCTGGGCAGGCTCTTTGAAGAGTATACGGACCGCCCTGTCGTCGTGAAAGAATCGGTGAAGGATGCTCTCAGATACGTGATGGAAAACAGGCGGGGGCGTACAGTCTACTGTCTTGGTTCGCTGTATCTGACGGGAGAGATAAAAGGATTGATCCGGGAGGTCAAACAAAATGCTGAACTATGAAGAAGAGATAAAGAAATTCAAACCGTGCCTTGAGGTGGAGGACATCGAGGAGGCGGTCTACCAGGAAGACCTGTCTGATATGACGGATCTTCTGCGGGAAGTTATGGATAAGAAGCAGTAGATTAATGGTACGGTGTGAACTGTAACACTGGATGAACAGGAAAGATAATGGTGGGTATAAATGAATTATGCGAAGAAGATTATATACCAGTCCAATTACTGGTATAATGACGGCCTGAAGAAAGCCAAGGTCAGAGATATGTCCGGCGCGATCATTTCTCTGAAGCGCAGCCTGCAGTATAACAGGGAGAATATTGCGGCGAGAAATCTTCTCGGGCTTGTCTACTACGGCATAGGGGAAGTGTCGGAAGCGCTGGTGGAATGGATCATCAGCAAGAATTTCCGGCCCAGGGACAATATTGCAAACGAATATATAAAGGAAGTTCAGGACTCCGCTAATGAGCTGGAGATCATCAATCAGGCGGTGAAAAAATACAATCAGTGTATCGAGTACTGCCAGCAGAACAGTGAGGACCTTGCGGTCATCCAGCTGAAGCAGGTGATTGCGGCCCATCCGACTTTTCTGAGGGCACATCAGCTGCTCGCGCTTCTGTATCTGCATGATGACCAGTATGCCAAGGCGAAACAGGTCCTCAGGGCGGCGAGAAAACTGGATACGAACAATGAGATGACGCTGAGGTACCTCCACGAACTGACAAGGCAGCGTACCCGGAAAGGGCGCCGTGCTACTTCGGCGGCGGAACGGAAAAAGAAGAGCGACGCCGTGGAGTACAGTTTGGGCAATGAGACGATCATCCAGCCCAGGCATTCAGCGCTGAAAGAGATGGCGGGGCATCTTGCGGTTGCCAATCTTTTTGTCGGCGCGGTGATCGGAGCTGCATTGATCTGGTTCCTGGTGGCTCCTGCGGTGAACCAGTCCAGGTCGGAACGTCTGAATGACCAGATGCGGGAGTACAGTGAGCAGATCAATTCGCTGGAGGCTCAGGTCAGCGCCCAGACAAGGACGCTGGATAATTACCGGGCGGCCGGGGAGGAGACGGAAGCAGACGCACAGCAGGCTCAGAGTACGGCAGACAGCTATGAAAGTCTGATGACAGTTTCGGATCAGTATAATTCAGGCGAATATACCAACGCCACCATGGCAGATACGCTGCTCAGTGTCAACCGGGACAGTCTGGGGGATAATGGAAAGGCACTTTGTGATGATCTGAGAGATTCGATCTATCCCGGGGCCTGCGATACCTATTTCTCATCCGGTACAGAAGCACTGGCTTCCGAAGATTATAAGAGCGCTGTGGATGATCTGTCAAAGGTCGTGCGCATGGATCAGGAATACAATGACGGTGAGGCGGTCTATAATCTGGCTCAGGCATACCAGGGAAATGGTGATAATGATAATGCGGTAAAGTATTACCAGATGATCATTGAAAAATTCGCAGATTCCGAATATGTGCAGGATGCTCAGAAAAATTATGATGCTCTTTCCGGAGACAGCGGCAGTGATTCCGGAGATGACAGCAGCAGCGACAGTTCAGACGATTCCGGTGATACAGATGCGGAAGGATAAAATAAGCAGAATTGAACTAATTTCCTGAAAAGAATCAATTATATCTTCATAAAATACAAAAGAGAAGGATATGCAGAGAGGCATATCCTTCTTTCGTTGTTGTGCGTACAATTCGGACAACACTGTTAATTGGTGCCGTGTACCTTGTACAAGGTACACGGCACCAACGAAAAAACCAGAGGAGGAGTAGTATGAAATATCAGGTTCAGGAGAACTGTCTGACAATTTATCTTCCCCGCGAGGTGGACCACCACAACGCGGAGGAGATGAAGCATGAGGCGGATGCGGTGATCGACAGGAACCACATCAAATATGTGATCTTTGACTTTGAGAAGACGGACTTTATGGACAGTTCGGGAATAGGGGTTATCATGGGAAGGTATAAGACGATCTGCCTGATCGGGGGAGAGGTCTGGGCAGTACATGCGAACGCGCGGATCAGAAAGATCCTGCCAATGTCAGGGGCGGCAAAAATAATGCAGATATATGATGAGGAGGACAAGCCATGAAAAATACGAATGAAATGGAGATCAGATTTGACAGCAGATCGGTGAATGAGGGATTCGCCAGAGTAGCGGTGGCGTCTTTTATGACACAGCTCAACCCCACCGTGGAGGAGGTGGCGGATGTGAAGACCGCTGTTTCCGAAGCGGTGACCAACTCGATCATCCACGGGTATGACAATGAGGTACATAAAGTGAGTATACGCTGCCGGATCGAGGACAATGTTTTTGTCGTGGAGGTCTGCGACAAGGGGAAGGGAATTGAAAATATAGAAGAGGCCATGCGCCCCATGTTCACGACAAAGCCGGAACAGGAAAGATCCGGTATGGGGTTTGCTTTTATGGAAGCTTTCATGGATACGGTGGAAGTGGAATCTGAGCCGGGAAAAGGAACAAAGGTGAAGATGAAAAAGACCGTCGGAAAAGGAAGGGAGATATGGACCACACAATCGCTTTGATAAAGAGATCTCACGATGGGGATAAAGAGGCGAGAGAACAGCTGGTGGAGGAGAACGTGGGCCTTGTCTGGTGTGTCGTCAAGCGGTTTTACGGCCGGGGAACAGAAGCGGAAGATCTCTTTCAGATCGGCAGTATCGGTCTTCTGAAAGCCATTGACAAGTTCGACCTGTCCTATGATGTGAAATTCTCTACCTATGCGGTTCCCATGATCTCCGGCGAAATCAAGCGCTTCCTGCGGGATGACGGAATGATCAAAGTCAGCCGGTCTCTGAAGGAACTCGCCTATAAAAGCGTGCAGGCCCGGGAAAAACTGACAGACAGGCTGGGGCGGGAGCCCACCCTGGAGGAACTGGCAAAGGAAACCGGGGTGGATAAGGAGGAAATCGTCCAGGCGATGGAGGCTGGTGGCGAGGTGGAATCCCTATACCGTCCCATCCACCAGAAAGAAGGAAGCGAGATCCGTCTTCTGGACCGGATCGAAGAGCGGGAGCGCAAGGAGGATAAGATCCTTGACACAATGGTTCTGAAACAACTTCTGGAAACACTGGATGCGAAGGAAAGGCAGCTGATCTATCTGAGATATTTTGCGGACCGGACTCAGTCTGATGTAGGAAAGATCATGGGAATCTCGCAGGTGCAGGTGTCGAGAATGGAGAAGCGGATCATTGAAAATCTGCGGAGGAAGAGTTCCTGAATAAATTTACCCGGAAATCCAGATACTAGTACAGCATTTCGCAAATAACTACACCAAATCACTTGCCTGCTTTCCTGATTGCACGGATTAAAAAGCCTCGACGTAGCCCGCTACGCCTGTCTTTTTTGACCCGCACACTCAAAAAAGCATTCTGCGCGATTGGTCCAGTTATTTGTCGAACGCTGTACTAGACAACATAAAACAAGCCGGTCCATAAGATCCGAACCATAAGACGGTAAGATCAGAGGGCGGGATCCGGCGGAAAGGGCAGGTGGAATAAATGGATGAAGGGCGGAAAAAGGTGTGGATCTGTCTTCTTGTTATCGTGCTGGCGGCTGTTGTCATCGGGATACTCTACTATCTGAGCACACCTTCGGCGCAGAGCAGTGAAGGCTTTCTGATCATGGCTCCGGAGGTGGCGGACCATGCCGGATAAGACAACAGGACAGAAGAAAACTACTTCAGGCACACGGGTTCGCAGACAGGATATCCTCTATATTAAAGGGGACCGGGATGTGGAGATAAGCAAAAAGTCAGTGACTCTGAACGACATACTGATAATGGAGTGCAGCGACAGACAGATCCTGAACAGTATTAAAAAGATGCGCCTTCTTCAGATTAAAAAGGGAGGACAGCAGAGATATGTGGTGTCGGTGCTCAAGATCATTTCTCTGATCCATGAGAGGTATCCGGACGTCATCGTGCAGAACCTGGGCGAGACAGACATTATCATCACCTATGAAGAACAGAAGAAGACCGGAAAGTTCGTGCATTTCGCAAAGGCGGCGTTTGTCGCCGTGGTCACGTTCTTCGGCGCGGCCTTTTCTATCATGGCATTCAACAACGACGTAAACGTGACCCGTCTGTTCGAACAGATCTATGAGCTGGTCACCGGGCAGGAGACGAACGGATTTACGGTCCTGGAAATTTCCTATTCTGTCGGCATCACGATCGGGATCCTCGTGTTCTTCAACCACTTCGGAAAGAAGCGCTTCACTGTGGACCCCACGCCTATGGAGGTTCAGATGAGGCTCTATGAAAATGATATCCAGACGACGCTGATCGAGGATGCTGCGAGGAAGGGGGAGGAGATCGATGTGGACAGTAACGGCATGGGCGGAACAGATACTTCTGGCAGTGATCGGACTTAGCGGAGGCGTTGCGGTTGCCGCCGGGCTTTTTTCCTTTATTGTAGAACTGGGAGTGGTGGCGGACTTTGCAGACCGGACCCACACGGCGGAGCATATCACATTTTATGAGGATTGTGTGGCTCTTGGCGGTATCCTGGGAAATGCGGTCTATGTTTTCCACATCAGCATTCCCCTGGGAACACCTTTGCTTGCGGTGGTCGGTCTCTTTTCCGGGATCTTTGTTGGATGCTGGGCGATGGCACTGGCGGAGATCCTGAACGTATTTCCGGTTTTTATGCGGCGGATCAAGATCGTCCGCTATGTCAGTGTGTTTGTCATCGGTATGGCACTGGGAAAGGGGCTGGGAGCACTGCTGTTCTTTGGGCAGAGGTGGTAGGAGTGCATTATTTGACGCATATAAAAATATTTGTTTAAATATTGACAAATATTTTTATATGCGTTATCCTGATGACGTCAGGAGGAAATACTGCATGAAAAGTTATTCATCAAGGGAGGTCTTGAAAATGCTGAAGGCAGATGGATGGTATGAAGTAAATGTGGTGGGGAGCCACCACCAGTTCAAACATCCGATCAAACCGGGGCGTGTTACATTAAAACATCCTGACAAAGACATACCTCGTAAAACGCTTGACAGCATCGAAAGACAGTCAGGGCTGCAATTCCGGTAGCCCTGACACTCCTGCAGGCAAAGAATAGGAGAAGTAAGAACTATGAAAAAGGTCGAACGCTATTTCTATCCAGCAGTGTTTACTTATGAGCCGGGACAAGAGATTGCTGTCACATTTCCTGATCTGGATGTCGCAACCAGTGGAGAAAATGAAGATGATGCTTTGATCTCTGCGCGTGAACTGCTTGGATGCGTGCTTTATGGTATGGAAGAAGATGGGGAAGAGATTCCTGCTCCGACCCGCCTTTCAGATGTTGATACAAAAGAAAATGAGCGCGTCGTACTTGTGGATGTCTATATGCCTTCTATACGGATGGCCCAGGTGAATCGTTCTGTGAATCGTACGGTAACACTTCCGGCATGGCTCAATGCGGCCGCCCTGGAAAGAAATGTAAATTTTTCGCAGATCCTCCAGGAGGCTCTGAAAGAAAAACTTCATCTCGGATAGAATGAAAAAAGCTGCCGGTAAATACAAAACCGACAGCTTTCTCTATGTGTTATTTCACCAACGTCCAGATCCAGTACAGAAACCCCAACGCCCAGCTTGTAAAGATCCCGTACAGGATCACCGGTCCGGCGATGGTGAAGATCTTGCACCCGATCCCGAATACCTGTCCCTCCTTCTTGTACTCGATCGCCGGCGCTGCCACAGAGTTGGCGAATCCTGTGATGGGAACGAGCGCTCCGGCGCCGCCCCATTTCGCAAGCCGGGGATAAATACCGGTTCCGGTGAGGAGAACACTGAAAAGAACAAGGAGGAGGGAAGTCCAGCTGCTGCACTCCTCTGCTGAGAGTCCCTGCATCTCACAGTAGTGGAAGATCACCTGACCCAGGAGGCAGATCGTCCCGCCCAGGAGAAACGCCTTGAACATATCGAGAAAGACATTGTGCCGAGGCGTCTTTTTCTTTACATAATCCTCATACTGTTTCTGCTGCTTTAATTTCTGTATCTTATCCATATGATCCATTCCTTTCCCCGTCCGCCCGCCGCAAAGTGAGAAAAACGCTGCGCTGCAAAGCAGAAATCACACTATACTACGAAACATCAGCCTCACTGCGCTGTAAAGATGCTGCGATTTCACCGCTCGCGAACAGAAGACGTCTAAATTAAAGATGATAAAGATAGTATCTGATATCTATCCCGAAATATACCCGGATGCACGAATAATTCCCCAAATCTGTGGGAAGATAATAACGGTAAAGCGGACGAACAAAATGGACAAATAGAATAGATAAAAGGAGGACGGGAGAGATGGAGCAAATGGAACAGAGGAAGCAGACGGAGCAGATCAGAGGAAGCCAGAGCATCGTATTCACAGATGCGCCCTATATCATCAGCGCGGCGTCAGTGGTGGGAAGCAAAGAAGGGGAAGGACCTCTGGGAAAGTTTTTTGATATGACCAGCCAGGACGACCAGTTCGGGGAAAAGACCTGGGAGGAAGCGGAGAGTACCATGCAGAAAGAAGCATGCGTTCTCGCTCTGGGTAAGGCAAGGATTAAAGCGGAAGAGATCCGGTATCTGTTCGGCGGGGACCTGCTTCGCCAGGGCGTGGCCACGTCCATGGGAGTGGAGGCGCTGCAGATCCCCATGTTCGGCCTGTTCGGAGCATGCTCCACCTCCGGAGAAGCGCTGGCACTGTGCGCCATGAGCGTGGCGGCGGGGTACGGAGAATATATGCTGGGCGTTACGTCAAGCCATTTCGGCAGCGCGGAGAAAGAGTTCCGGTTCCCTCTGGGGTATGCGAACCAGCGCCCTCTGTCCGCCCAGTGGACTGTGACCGGGAGCGGAGCCTTCGTGGTAGGGAGACGTAAGAGCCGGGTAAAGATCAAAGGAATCACCGTGGGAAAGATCGTGGATTACGGACTGAAAGATTCCCAGAACATGGGCGCCTGCATGGCTCCGGCAGCCACGGATACCATTGTAAGAAATTTTGAGGATATGGGGAGCGGGCCGGAAGACTATGACAGGATTGTGACCGGAGATCTGGGATATATCGGACAGTCCATTCTCTTTGATCTTGTGAAGGGGAAAGGCTACGATATTCGGAAAAAGCATATGGACTGCGGCATGACTATTTATGATCAGGAGACCCAGGACACCCATTCCGGAGGCAGCGGCTGCGGCTGCGCGGCTACGACTCTTGCTTCCTTTATCCTGCCCAAGATTGAGAGCGGGGAGTGGAAGCGGGTGCTCTTTGTCCCGACAGGAGCGCTGATGTCCACGGTGAGCTATAATGAAGGAGCCAGCGTCCCAGGGATCGCCCATGGGATCGTGCTGGAACACAGTGAGATGGAACAGGAGGAAGAGTGAGATGGATTATGTGATTTCTTTTCTGATCGGGGGACTGATCTGCGCGGCAGCGCAGATAATGCTGGATCGGACGAAACTGATGCCGGGGCGGATCATGGTGCTCCTGGTGTGTACGGGAGCGGTACTTGGGTTCTGCGGGATATACGAGCCTTTTAAGGAATTTGCCCATTCCGGAGCTACCGTACCGCTGCTGGGGTTTGGAAACACCTTATGGCAGGGAGTAAAGGAAGCGGTGGACGAGAACGGTTTCATCGGAATCTTCATGGGCGGGTTCAAAGCCAGTGCAGTGGGAATCTCCGCGGCACTGATCTTCGGATATATTGCTTCGTTTATTTTCGACCCGAAAATGAAAAAATAGACAAGAATATGAGATGATTCAGGGTATAAGATATACAAATCATATGAACAAACTCTGCTGGGAACAAGAAAACAGACAGGATATTCAGAAAAAATAGCTGTCAATATTTGTCATGAAACGAGAAAATATGTAAATTAATGTTTCTTTCTGCAACTTGACTAATGAAGCAGGCTAGTGATATTATTACTACGATATGCGGGTAAATGCTTATATGTTGACAGTGGATTTGGACAGGCCACAGCGTTTTGAATGGGATCACCAGGAAAAAGTGTGTCTTTGCGTATAGCTAAAGAGGGATATTTTCACAGAAGGATACTGAAAAACCCAAAGGGCGGAAGGAGAGTCGGAAAATGACAGGGATTGCAGATGTGCACAGCCATATTTTGCCGGGTCTTGACGACGGCGCTCCGACCGGAAAAGTGTCCGTGGAAATGCTCAGGGCAGCTTCCGCACAGGGGATAAGGCGTGTGATCGCAACACCGCACTATTCCTTCCAGTTCAGAAACGCTGATCCGCGCAGGATCAGGGGCCTGTGCAGGGGATTGAACAGAAAAGCGGTAAAGGAGGAGATCCCGTGCCGGGTCTATCCGGGACAGGAGATCATGTATTCCGAAAAAGCGCTTGAACTGCTTGGGAAGGGAGAGATCCTTACGATGGCGGGAAGCAGATATATCCTGGTCGAGTTTGATCCGTCGGCACCGTATTCATTTATCTATATGGCAATAAGGAAATGTGCGACGGAGGGATATCTTCCAATCGTCGCGCATGTTGAGCGGTACAGATCGGTACATGGACCGGGAAAAGCACAGGAGCTGATCAGCCAGGGAGCATATCTGCAGATGAATTATCAGAGGATCGCCGGAAAGTGGAATGATGACACTGCACGATGGTGCAGGAGCATGCTGAAGAAGGAACAGATACACTTTCTTGGGACAGATATGCATAATATGACAAGCAGAACACCGGAGATCGCCCGGCCGCTGAAGTGGATCGAAAGGCATCTCGAGGCGGAGTATGCAGAGAAGATCCTGTGGAAAAATGCCATGAAGATACTGGCTGATGAAAAAATACTGTAGAAAAGGAAAAAGATGATATGGGAAAGCAGCATGACGATGACGAGATCGAGATCGATCTGTGGGAATTGTTCTTTGCCCTGAAAAAAAGAATACTGATACTTCTGGCAGCGCTTGTCGCAGGAGCGCTCCTCGCAGGAGCGTACACGAAGCTGATGATCACTCCGATCTACAGCGCGACCTCGACGATGCTGGTGCTGACGAAAGAGACGACTCTTGCGTCACTTGCCGATCTTCAGATAGGAAGCCAGCTGACACAGGACTACAGCATGCTCATCACGAGCCGGACGGTGCTTCAGGATGTGATTGACAACCTGGGACTGGATATGGACTACCGGACACTGGAGTCCAATATATCGATCAACAACCCGGAAGATACACGTATCCTGGAGATCACGGTCACAAACCCGGATCCGGAGATGGCGAAAAATATCGTAGATGAACTCTCCACAGTGTCCTCCGAATTCATCGGAGATCAGATGGAAGTCGTGCCTCCGAAGATCGTGGAAGAAGGGGAGATCCCGGAACATCAGACAAGCCCCAGCCTGTCGCGCAACGTGATGATGGGAGCACTTCTTGGATTTGTTCTGGCGGCCGGCGTAGTCGTCCTTCTTACGATCATGGATGACACGATCAAATCAGAGGATGATATCGGAAGATATCTGGGACTGCCTACACTTGCGGTGGTTCCGGACCGTAAGGATTACATAACAGGAAAACCAGCTGAGACGAAGAAAAAGAAAAAGAAGAAAAAGAGGAGAAAGAGCCGATGACAGGTCAAAAGATAATAATGACCGACCCGAAGACAGAAGACTATTTCTATGAAGAGGCGATCAAGACTCTCCGTACAAATATACAGTTTGCGGGAATGGACATTAAAACGATCACCGTCACGAGCTGTTACCCGAACGAGGGGAAGAGCGATATCGCGTTCCAGCTTGCGAAAGAGATCGGAAACATGAATAGGAAAGTCCTGTTTGTAGATGCGGATATCCGCAAATCAAGCATGATGAACAGATATCAGGTGAAGCAGAAAGTGATCGGACTGTCCCAGTATCTGAGCGGACAGGCCGGAAGGAATGAAATATTCTACAGCACGAATTTCCCGAACCTGGATATCATATTTGCGGGTCCGCTGGCGCCGAACCCCTCGGAACTTCTGGAGCAGGCTTCCTTTGAGGCGCTGATGGAGTTCGAGAGGAGCTTCTATGACTATGTGATCGTAGATACCCCTCCTATCGGAAACCTGATCGACGCCGCTGTTGTCGCGAAGCAGTGCGATGGCGCGATCCTGGTGATAGAAAGCGGACTGGTCAGCCGAAGGGTCGCGGAGAAAGCAAAAGACCAGCTGGAAAAAAGCGGGTGCCGGGTGCTAGGAGCGGTGCTGAACAAGGTCGACGTGAGAAAAGACAGATATTATTCCAGATTTAATTCGAAATATAATTATTACTATTATAAAAGCGGCGAGAAGAAATGAGTCAGAGAAGAAACCGGGATCGGAGATCAAAAAAGAGAATACTGATCTTCGCCGTTCCCGCCGCCGTACTGGTGATCGTCGCGGGAATTGCAGGATCATTCTTCCTCCGGCATGACGGCGCGCGGGAAACTGCCGCCGGCGCAGAGACGGAGACAGGGACACAGACAGCGGAAGCGGATCTGTTCTGGAACGGGACGGCGTATAACTACAACGACCATCTGAGCAATTATCTGTTCCTTGGTATCGATAACAGGGAAAAGGCGGAGACGAGGACAGGTCAGGCGAACGCCGGACAGGCGGACGCGCTTTACCTCCTCTCCTGGGATCGCATGACGGATGATATCACAGTCATCACGATCCCAAGGGACACGATGACCCAGATCGAAGTTTTCGGTCCGGGCGGAGAGAGCTTCGGAATGACAGAAGATCATATCAGTCTGTCCTACGCATATGGGGACGGGAGCCATGAAAGCTGCCGGCTCGCTCAGGACGCGGTGTCCAATCTCCTGTACGGACTGTCCATACAGGGGTACTGCTCCATCAACATGGACGGACTCCCGGTCCTCACAGAGAGTGTGGGAGGCGTGACAGTGACCGTGCCCAACGACAGCTTGGAGGCTGCGGATTCTGAATTCCGGGAAGGGGCGCAGGTGACGCTTGACAGTGAAAATACAGAAACATTCGTCAGATACAGAGATACCAAAGAGAGCCAGAGCGCTCTTGCCCGGATGGAACGCCAGCAGGAATACATCCGCGCATACGGAGAAGCGGCAAAGCAGAGATTTGCCGAAGATCCCGGGTTCATCACAACGCTGTACGGAGAACTCGAACCGTATATGGTCACCAACATGGGCGCGGATGAGTTTGCTGATGTCATGCAGAGCCTTTCGGCCGGAGGCGGATCAAAAAGCTGGACCGTTCCGGGAGAGGGAACTGAAGGAAAATCCTACGACGAGTACCATGTGGATGACGACGCTCTCTACGAGAAGATCATAGAGACATTCTATGAGGAGGCAAAGTGAGATGACAGAGGAACATGATCAGAGACCGGGATGCCGGGGGATGATGACATGAAAAAAAGATACATGATCGCGGGCGCGGTCGCAGGCGCGGCTGCCATAGCCTGCGCGGTGATCGGAATCCGGTCCTGGCTGCAGGAGAAAAATGCAGGGAGCGGATATGAAGAAGTCCGGGAAGAGGTAAAAGACAATACCCCGGAGAAAACGGAGCCGGAAGAAACCGGACCGTCCGTGGAAATCCCGATCGATTTCAAGTCGCTTCAGGAGAGAAATCCGGATGTATACGCCTGGATCACCGTGCCGGGAACGCAGATCGATTATCCGATCCTGCAGAGCCCCGACGACAACAGCTATTATCTTACACATACCATAGACGGAGAGGAGAAGACGGAAGGCGCGATCTTCACAGAAAACTATAACCACACGGACATGGAAGATCCGAATACTGTGATTTACGGACACGATATGAAAAACGGATCCATGTTCCAGAATCTGCTGAAGTATCAGGACAGGACCTTCTTCGATGAAAACAGAGAAGTGATCATCTACACGCCGGACGCCATCCGGCACTATGAGATCTTCGCGGCATACCTCTACGATGACCGCCACCTTCTCCAGAGCTTTAATTTCAATAACGTAGACGTTTACAGACAATACCTGGACAGTATCTTTTCCATCAGGGACATGAGCGCCTGCATCGATACGTCCGTTAAAGTAGATACAGATGACAAGATCATCACATTATCAACATGCTATGGTAGCCAGTCAGACAAGAGATACCTTGTGCAGGCTGTGCTGGTCACTATAGAAAAATAAAAAGAAAGGAAGTTGAGGAGATTATGAAGAAAAAGATTTTCGGAACAATCCTTGCGGCAGCTCTTGTTGTAGCGCAGGCAGTGACAGTGTTCGCAGCCGGAAGCAAAGTCGCAGAGGCGTCTCCGGCGGGAGATTCAGCAGGAAAGTATGAGTTTACTGCGATCACAGCGGATTCATTCCAGGATCTGGCTGAGTCGGCTCCGGAAGTGAAGTCTCTGATCGATGAGATCAACGCCGGAACAGAGTCCATTCAGGCAATTGCCGAGCAGGCTCCGGATATGGCAGACGTTCTGGCCGACAAAGAGATGCTGACACCGATCTTTGACCTTCAGCCGATCGACGGAGGAATCAAGACAGAAGACGGAAAGTACATTGTTACAATGTCCGTTCCGACTCTGACAGAGGAGATGACCGACGTACTTCTGCTCCACTACAGCACAGTCAGAAGCTTATGGGAGACCATCACACCGTCAGATGTGGACTACGCTAACAAAGAGATCACAGCGGAGTTTGAGGATCTCTCTCCTGTAGCTGTTATCGCGAAAATGAGCGGTTCTGCAGCGGCTGATTCCCAGGTGGGAACTGCACCGAAGACAGGCGTAGTTTCAGACTGGATGGGATGGCTTGGAGCTGCAGTCGTACTCGGAGCTGTATCCGTGACGGCAGTCAGAAAGTCAAGACAGTAATTTGATCAACAGGCGCGCGGAAAGATATGAGTGATTGAATATCTGATGCGCGCTTCCCTCGCAGGGGACATTGAGGGAAAATGAAGAAGGGTACCCGTAAGGGGGTAAAAAGGAATGTGCGTATATGTACAGTAAGATATCGAACAGCTGGTTAAAACACTGGGATTTTATCATCCTGGATATACTGATGCTCCAGCTTGCTTACATATTCAGCTGCGTGATGAGGAGAGGGCTGCATAATCCGTATGAAGATCCGCTGTACCAGAATATCGCTGTCATAATATGCCTGGCGGATATCTGTTCGGCTTTTTTTATGGAGCCGTACCACGGGATCATGCGCAGAGGATACTTTATGGAATTTAAGAATACGCTGAAACATGTGTTTCTGGTTGCCGTATTCGAAGTGATTTATCTCTTCCTCAGCCAGAGCGGGGAAGAATTCTCAAGGCTTTCGTTCCTGTGGTTTATCCCGGCGGCGATAGTGCTTGTATATCTGGAGAGAATCATATGGAAAACATATCTTCTCAGACACAAAAGGCTGTTCTATGAAAAACTTAAACTGCTTCTTGTGACAACAAGAGAAGAAATCGAGAGTACACTCGAAAGAGTGAGGATAAACAGTTTTAATGAATTTGAGATCATCGGGATCGCATTCGCTGACAGCAGTGCAGGAGAAAATGAAAAGATAAGAAATATTCCTGTCGTATGCGGCGCGGCGGATATTCCCGATTACATACAGACAAGGTGGGTCGACGCTGTTCTTTTCGCGACAGGAAAGCAGAAGCTCATCCCGGAAGGCCTTGTCAATACCTGTATCAAAATGGGTGTGACCGTCCACTATCGGCTGGAACAGTTGGAAGGATGGACCGGAAACCAATATATCAACAGGATGGGAGGATATACTGTCCTCACGTCCAGCCTGAGGTTTACCTCAGCGCGTCAGGTGTTCATGAAGCGTGCGCTTGACATACTCGGAGGGCTTGTGGGGATCCTGATCACCGGGATCATCACGATCTTCCTCGCGCCGGCGATCTACATCGCATCGCCGGGACCGGTGTTCTTCTCCCAGGTCCGCGTGGGAAAGAACGGAAAGCGCTTCAAGATCTATAAATTCCGCAGCATGTATATGGATGCGGAGGAGCGGAAAAAAGAACTGATGGCAAAAAATGAAATGCAGGGATTCATGTTCAAGATGGACGCTGATCCCCGGATCATCGGCAGCGGACCGGACGGGACGCAGCACGGACTGGGCTGGTTCATCCGAAAAACCTCCCTGGACGAATTTCCTCAGTTTCTGAACGTCCTGAAAGGCGACATGAGCCTGGTCGGGACAAGACCTCCCACAGAGGACGAGTGGAACCAGTATAAGTATTACCACAGAGCAAGACTCGCCACCAAACCAGGACTTACCGGAATGTGGCAGGTGAGTGGCAGAAGCGATATTACAGACTTTGAGGAAGTGGTAAAGCTTGATATGGAGTACATCAAGAACTGGAATATCGGTATGGATATCAAGATTATACTGAAGACAGTGCTGGTGGTACTCAGGGGAAGCGGATCAAAGTAGGAGAGAAGAGAGTGGGAGAGGGGAGTCTTGGCGGGAAGGCTGGGATGGAAACTCAAAATAATATACATTATTTTGTCCTCTTATGTAATGGCTAGCCTCAAGAATTAGTTGGTTAGAAATGAGGTATGGTGACCAGAAAATACATGAAAATGGGCTTGAAAAGGTGTTTTCGTGTAGAAGCGTTTGTATAGTGATTACTTCATTATAAAGCGAAAGGCAGATGGGTTAGGCAGAAAGTTTCCTATTACAAAGCGAAAGTCGAGAGCCTGGTTGCGGGAGAAAATCGTGAAATTTTTTATTTTGGATAGATGGTCGCAGACAGTGATGAGGTCATTATAAAGCGAAAAGCGAGCTACATTGCTGGCGTCCGGGATGATATTCACACGGCGGAAAGCCTGATTTTATCAGCGTTTTCAAGAAATGATTGATACATGATGGCAGGTTGTTCCAAATGATTTTAGTTGCATTGGGAGCGTCTATTTTCGATTGCTATGTTCAAAGGGTGCTTATCCAAATGGGATTATTGAAGTTAATTGAAGTCAATAAAGTAGTTAATGTTTGATAGGACTGCCCTAAATGGAATAGTTGATACAGTTGGATGATTGAAAGATAGAAATGAACATTTTGGACGTTGATTTTATGTGTTTTGTAGTATGAGATTTTGAACAGACCTGCGACGATAGATTGCTCTGAGAGATTATTAGGAAGATAGGGCGCTGTGGAAAGTATTCATATTTCAGGATGATGACCACAGTGATTGATATATAGAACAATATTCCGGCTCTGACGGATGAAAAGAGGAAATGCATTATGGAAAAGAACTACACGATTGCGGTTGCTGGTACTGGTGATGGAGATATAATAGGGACAACCAAGAAAAAGTGCGCAATATCAAGGCTTTTGGCGGCTTGACCTAAATCTCGATTCCAAATTTTTATGCAGAGCGGAATTAGGAGACGCCAAAAGCTTGAAGCAAAGGATGGCTTCTTGGATGCTCTATTTGACCCAATATTAGGAGCATAAAAATTTGAAGAAGGGGTTGAAGGCAAGACTGCCGATGGATTCTCAAGTGGGAATCCTCGACGGGCTAATTTTCGTGCTTGCCTTTCGTGCTGATGAAATCAAGGCTGGTTGCATGAGCAGTGGAGGTAAAAATACTGACCATATTAAGAGAAAGGAAATCGAAAAGATGAAGGGAATCATACTCGCCGGCGGCTCCGGCACAAGACTATATCCATTGACAAAGGTAACATCGAAACAGCTCCTTCCTGTCTATGATAAGCCGATGATCTATTATCCAATGTCGGTGTTGATGAACGCTGGTATCCGGGATATTTTGATTATTTCCACTCCGCAGGACACACCTCGCTTCGAGGACTTGCTGGGTGATGGCCATCAGTTTGGTGTCCACCTTACCTATGCGGTCCAGCCATCCCCGGACGGTCTTGCCCAGGCGTTCATCATCGGAGCAGATTTCATCGGAAATGAGCCTGTGGCGATGGTCTTGGGCGACAACATCTTTGCCGGCCATGGGCTGAATAAAAGGCTTAAAAAAGCCGTTGCCAATGCGGAATCCGGCAAGGGCGCAACTGTTTTTGGTTACTATGTGGACGATCCCGAACGATTCGGCATTGTTGAGTTTGACAAGAACGGTAAGGCTATCAGTATCGAAGAAAAGCCAGAGCATCCGAAGAGCAACTACTGTGTGACCGGACTTTATTTCTATGACAATCAGGTTGTGGATTACGCAAAGAGTTTAAAGCCTTCTGCCCGTGGGGAATTAGAGATTACAGATCTTAACCGCATCTATTTGGAAGCTGGAAAACTGAATGTGGAACTTTTGGGCCAGGGCTTTACCTGGCTGGATACCGGTACCCATGAGAGCCTGGTAGACGCCACCAATTTTGTCAAGACGATGGAGCAGCACCAGCATCGTAAGATCGCCTGCCTGGAGGAAATTGCGTATCTGAATGGGTGGATCACAAAAGAGGATGTGCTGGCTGTCTACGAAGTGCTGAAAAAGAATCAGTATGGCCAGTATTTGAAAGATGTCTTGGACGGCAAATACCTGGATGTGCTGCACTGAAATAGATAGAGGAGAAAAGAGAGTATGAAGAAGTATCTGATCACTGGCTGTGCCGGTTTTATTGGTTCTAACTTTGTTTACTATATGCTGAAAAAATATCAGGACATCCTGCTGGTCAACCTGGATAAGCTGACCTATGCCGGAAACCTCGAGAATCTGAAAGGCGTCGAGGGTGATCCACGTCATGTCTTTGTACAGGGCGATATTTGCGATAAAGACTTGGTCGCAAGCTTGTTTGAAAAATATGACTTTGACTATGTAATCAACTTTGCAGCGGAGAGCCATGTGGACCGCAGCATCGCCAACCCTGAAATCTTTGTCCAGACTAACGTGATGGGCACAGTGAATTTGCTCCAGCGGGCGAAAGAAGCCTGGTATGACCCGGAGACGAAAACCTGGAAAGAGGGCAAGAAATACCTTCAGGTCTCCACCGATGAGGTCTATGGCGCGCTGGGCGCAGAGGGTTACTTCACCGAGACTACGCCGTTGTCTCCCCACAGCCCCTATTCTTCCTCCAAAGCCAGCGCCGATATGTTTGTCATGGCGTTTCATGATACTTACGGTATGCCGATCAACATCACCCGCTGTTCCAACAACTACGGCCCGTACCAGTTCCCGGAGAAGCTGATCCCGCTGATGATTAACAACGCCAAACATCATAAGCAGCTGCCGGTTTACGGCGATGGGATGCAGATCCGCGACTGGCTGTATGTGGAGGATCACTGCAAGGCCATTGACATGGTGGCAAACAGCGGAAAAATTGGCGAAGTCTATAACGTGGGCGGCCACAATGAGCGCCCGAACATTTTTATCGTCAAGACCATTATTGAACAGCTCCACGACCGTCTGCATGATAATGGTATCTCAGACGCGCTGATTAAGCACGTTGAAGATCGTCTGGGCCATGACCGCCGATATGGCATCGATCCGACCAAGATCAAAAATGACCTGGGTTGGTATCCTGAAACACCTTTTGAGAAAGGTATTGTTCTGACCATCGACTGGTATCTGGCCCATGAGGAATGGATGGATCATGTGACTAGCGGCAACTACCAGAAATACTACGAGGAAATGTACAAGAACAAGGCAGAGGTGTGAAGGATGAAATTCTTTGTGACGGGTGTCAATGGCCAACTGGGCCATGATGTGATGAATGAAGTACAGAAACGTGGCTATGAAGGTGTCGGTTCTGACATTGCGGAGCAATACGCGGGTGTGGCAGATGGCTCTCCTGTTACGACAATGCCTTATGTCTCTCTGGATATAACGGATCGGGATGCAGTCATGAAAGTGATCCAGGAAGTTCAGCCGGATGCAGTAATTCACTGTGCCGCCTGGACGGCTGTAGACATGGCTGAGGATGACGACAAGGTGGAGAAAGTCCGCGCTGTCAATGCCGGCGGCACACAGAACATTGTTGACGCCTGTAAGGCTGTGGACAGCAAGATGCTCTATCTTTCTACGGACTATGTGTTCGACGGTCAGGGGACTGAGCCTTGGGAGCCGGACTGCAAGGATTACAAGCCGCTGAATGTCTACGGGCAGACCAAACTGGAAGGAGAATTAGCTGTCAGCAACACCTTGGACAAATACTTTATTGTCCGCATCGCCTGGGTGTTCGGTCTGAATGGCAAGAACTTCATCAAAACGATGATCAACGTGGGAAAGACCCATGATGAGGTGCGTGTGGTCAATGACCAGATTGGCACACCGACCTATACCTATGACCTGGCCCGACTACTGGTCGATATGTGTGAGACGGAGAAGTATGGTTACTACCATGCAACAAATGCAGAAGTGAAAGATGAGAATGCGGGTTGCAAGACCGGCTATATCAGCTGGTATGACTTCTGCTGTGAATTTTACAGGCAGTACGGTTTGAAAACCAAGGTGATTCCGGTGACCACGGAAGAATACGGATTGAGCAAGGCGGCCAGGCCCTTTAACAGCCGGCTGGACAAGAAAAAGCTGGTGGAGAACGGGTTCAAGTCGCTTCCCACCTGGCAGGATGCAGTCAGCCGGTATTTGAAGGAAGCGCAGTTGTGAGGAGGAAACAGAGGATGGGACAGATAAAGGTGACCAAGGCACCGATTGAAGGGCTTTATGTGATCGAGCCGACGGTTCATGGAGATAGCCGCGGCTATTTTGTGGAGACATATAACCAGAATGATATGCACGAGGCCGGGCTGGATATGGTGTTTGTGCAAGATAACCAGTCGATGAGCACCAAGGGTGTGCTGCGTGGCTTGCATTTTCAGAAGCAGTATCCGCAGGGAAAGCTGGTGCGGGTCATCCAGGGAACGGTCTTTGACGTGGCTGTTGATCTGCGTTCCGGCAGTAAGACCTATGGCCAGTGGTTTGGTGTGGAGTTGAGCGAGGAAAATAATAAGCAATTTTATATCTCTGAAGGTTTCGCACATGGATTCCTGGTGCTGTCAGATGTGGCAAAGTTCTGCTACAAAGTGACGGACTTCTATCATCCGGGGGATGAAGGCGGCCTGGCTTGGAATGATCCGGAGATCGGTATCCGGTGGCCGAAACTGGAGGGCACCTATAACGGCACTGCCAGCGCAGATGGATACACAGTGGATGGAATGCCGCTGAACCTTAGTGAAAAAGACCAGAAATGGCTGGGATTGAAAGATACATTTAAGTTTTAAGAGGGAATTTCTATGTCGAACGGCGAAGTACAACACGTATTTCTGGTGGGGGCGAAATCTCTTGGCGCATATGGCGGATATGAGACATTCATCAATAAGCTGACAGAATACCATCAGAATAATCCTAAAATTAAATACCATGTGGCGTGCAAGGCCAACGGCGATGGCAGCATGAACCCTTATAAAACCCCAGGCGCACAGATCATCAACGATCACGAATTTACATACCATAACGCCCATTGCTTTCGAGTAAAAATCCCTGAAAAAATCGGCCCAGCACAGGCAATTTATTATGATGTGGCGGCGCTTCATGAAAGCTGTGAGATCATCAAGAGGGATAAGATTTCTCATCCGATTGTATATATCATGGCTTGTCGGATTGGCCCCTTTATGAAGCATTATTACCACGAAATCCATAAACTTGGGGGAAGAGTATACCTCAACCCAGATGGACATGAATTCCTCAGAGCCAAGTGGCCTGCACCAGTTCGGAAATATTGGAAAATCTCCGAGCAGATGATGGTGAAAAGGTCGGATTTGGTCATCTGCGACAGTAAAACAATCGAGCAATATATTCATGATTGCTATGATGGAAAAGGAATAAAAGGGAGAAATCCCAAAACGACATTTATTGCTTATGGTGCCGAGACAAGAAAGAGCAAATTAGCAGATGATGATAAAAAGCTGCTGGATTGGTATGCTCAAAAAGGCTTAAGCCCATTAGGATATTATCTCGTGGTAGGCAGATTTGTCCCAGAAAACAACTACGAAACGATGATTCGTGAATTTATGCTCAGCCATAGTCAAAAGGACTTTGCTATTATCACCAATGTCAATGAGAAGTTTTTGGATGAATTGGAAAAGAAACTACATTTCAAAAAAGACAAGAGAATAAAATTCGTTGGCACAGTCTATGACCAGGAACTGTTGATGAAAATTCGCGAAAACGCGTATGGATATTTTCATGGCCATGAGGTTGGGGGGACAAATCCTTCTCTATTAGAAGCACTTGGAAGCACAAATTTAAATTTACTTTTGGATGTTGGTTTTAATAGAGAGGTTGCGGAAAATGCAGCTTTGTATTGGACGAAAGAACTGGGCAATTTAGCAGCCTTAATTGAAAAGGCAGAAAGGTTAAATCAGGCAGAAAGAACAAATTATGGATTAATTTCTAAGCAACGTATCACAAATGAATATTCATGGGGGAAAATATGTAAACAATATGAAAACTGTTTCTGCGAGGGAATGAAATGAAAATTTTAATGGTTAATAAGTTCTTTTTTGTAAAAGGCGGAAGTGAAACTTATTACTTTTCTTTAAAGAAGCTGCTCGAAAGTAAAGGGCATAGTGTAATTGATTTTTCTATGCAGGATGATAGAAATTTTCCATCAGAATATAGCAAATACTTTGTTAGTGGAGTGGATTATAATAAGCCTCTTGGAATAAAAAAGAAAATCAAAGCAGGAGTTAACATAATTTATTCACTGGAAGCAAAGAAAAAATTTGAACAACTAATA
>ERZ1090862.252-NODE-252-length-23817-cov-6.313189_pt1 | contig 23817 bp, 20 predicted proteins | sample MGYA00478481_ERZ1090862 | MGnify/ENA primary metagenome ERZ1090862 (study PRJEB33644, sample SAMEA5815745) | chicken gut metagenome | biome: Chicken; feature: Gastrointestinal Tract; material: Caecum | place: Ireland | collected 2019-01-01 | study: A study of the... | reverse complement strand
GGTCTTATTTGTTCTGTCCCTCCAGCACCTCTGCTGCTTTCTCAAGAGCGTCCTTGATGCCTGCCGGATTCTTTCCGCCTGCCTGCGCCATATTCGGGCGTCCGCCGCCGCCACCGCCGACGCATCCGGCGATTCCCTTGACAAGATTGCCTGCGTGGGCCCCCGCCTTCATTGCACCGTCCGTGGCTGTCGCCATCAGGCTTACCTTTCCGTCATTTGCAGATGCAAGGACAACAACGCCTTCGCCCAGTTTCTCTTTGAGCTGATCGCCCAGATCCCTGAGACCGTTCATGTCCACGCCGTCCACCTCTGCGGCAAGGAGTTTCACACCTTTTACTTCTTTCACCTGGTCCATGACGTCGCCCACTGCATCCTGCGCCATCTTGCTCTTCAGGCTTTCAACCTCACTGTGGAGAGACTTGTTTTCACTCATCATGTGAGTGATCTTGTCTGCAAGGCTGTCAGGCGTCGTCTTCAGAAGATGCGCCGCATTCTTCAGCTTCTCTTCCAGATCATTGTAATAGTTCATGAGTCCTTCTGATGTAAGCGCCTCAATCCTGCGCACACCCGCGGCGACTCCGGTCTCAGAGAGGATCTTGAACGCCATGATCTCTGAAGTATTCCTCACATGGGTACCTCCGCAGAATTCGATGGAGAAGTCCCCCATATTGACAACGCGGACGATATCCCCGTATTTTTCTCCGAACAGAGCCTGAGCTCCGGTCTTTCTTGCCTCCTCGATCGGCATATTCTTTACGATGACCGGAAGCGCTTCCCTGATCTTTTCATTGACTATATCCTCGACTTTCTTCAGTTCTTCCGGCGTCATCGCAGAGAAATGAGTAAAGTCGAAGCGGAGACGGTCTTCGTTCACACTGGATCCCGCCTGCTCTACATGGGTACCGAGAACCGTCCTGAGCGCCTTCTGAAGAAGATGTGTTGCACTGTGGTTTCTCGCAGAAAGAGCACGTTTCTTAGCGTCCACCTCAAGGGAAACCTTGTCTCCTGTCTTGATCATGCCTCTGGTCATGACACCGATGTGGCCGATCTTGCCGCCCAGGAGTTTCACTGTATCTTCTACTCTGAACTCTCCGTCCGCAGTGCGGATAAAGCCTGTATCCGCTTCCTGACCGCCGCTGGTCGCGTAAAAAGGAGTCTCGTTTACAAAGATTGTCCCCTTCTCGCCGTCAGACAGAGCGTCAACGATCTCCGTCTCCGTGGTCAGCACAGTAACGTCAGACTCATATGTCAGGTGATCATATCCCACAAAAGTGCTGGTCACAGACGGATCGATGGACTCATATACCGTCACGTCAGCGCCCATGTAGTTTGTCACTTCCCGGGCGTCACGCGCCTTCTTTCTCTGGACTTCCATGCATTTCTGGAATCCTTCCTCATCCACGCCGATCCCTTTCTCCTCCAGAATCTCTTTCGTCAGATCAAGGGGGAATCCGTACGTGTCATAAAGCCGGAATGCATCCTCACCTTCCAGTGTAGTCTTGTTCTCAGATTCCAGCTTGGCGATCAGATCGGACAGGATTCCCAGTCCCTGGTCGATGGTCTTATTAAACTGCTCTTCCTCTTTCGTGATCACGTTGAGGATGAACTCTCTCTTCTCCTCCAGTTCCGGATATCCGTCCTTGGAGCCCTCGATCACATTCTCAGCCAGCTCCGGCAGGAACCCTTTATGGATGCCGAGAAGTCTTCCATGGCGGCATGCTCTTCTTAAGAGACGGCGAAGGACATACCCTCTTCCCTCATTGGATGGCATGATACCATCAGAGATCATAAATGTAACGGAACGGATATGGTCCGTGATGACACGGATCGATACATCGTCCTTGTACTCTTTGCCATATTCCTTCTCTGCCAGACGGCACACATGATCCCTGAGCGCCTTGATGGTATCCACATCAAAGATAGAGTCCACATCCTGCACTACGGAAGCAAGACGCTCCAGACCCATTCCGGTATCGATGTTCTTCTGCTCCAGTTCGCTGTAATTTCCATTTCCATCGTTGTCGAACTGTGTGAACACATCGTTCCAGATCTCCATATAGCGGTCGCAGTCGCAGCCCACGGTACACCCCGGCTTGCCGCATCCGTATTTTTCTCCTCTGTCATAGTATACCTCTGAACAGGGACCGCAGGGACCGGAACCATGCTCCCAGAAGTTATCTTCTTTTCCGAATTTAAAGATCCTCTCCGCCGGGATACCGATCTTCTTGTTCCAGATCTCAAACGCCTCGTCATCGTCTACATAGACAGACGGATAAAGACGGTCCGGATCAAGTCCGACTACATCGGTGAGGAATTCCCAGGTCCACTGGATCGCCTCTTCTTTAAAATAATCGCCGAAGGAAAAGTTTCCCAGCATCTCAAAGAAAGTACCGTGGCGTGCGGTCTTTCCTACATTCTCGATGTCTCCTGTCCGGATACATTTCTGACAGGTGGTCACTCTTCTTCTGGGCGGGATCTCCTGCCCTGTAAAGTATGGTTTCAGGGGTGCCATCCCTGAGTTGATGAGCAGAAGGCTCTTATCATTGTGAGGCACCAAAGAAAAGCTCTTGAGAGCCAGATGTCCTTTGCTCTCAAAGAACTCCAAAAACATTTTCCTTAACTGGTTTACTCCGTATGGCTGCATTGTCCTAATCCTCCTCTTTCGCTCCAAAAAGCCATTCTATAATATATCACAGGCTCAGAAATTTGTAAAGCGGACGACCCGAAAGTCACTGCTCCCGGGATGCCCGCTTTTCCGGTTCTTTATTCTAGTCCAGTTCGATCTCTTCCAGCTCCTTCGGAGGAATCGCACGGCTGGAATTCTGCACGTATTTTGCCAGATCCTTTTTCGCTGTTGCCACCGGGATATTTGTTCCTGCCCCTGCGATGCATCCGCCCGGGCATCCCATTCCTTCGATCAGGCAGCCGTTCAGCTTTCCTGCCTTGGCAAGCGTGAGGATCTTCCGGCACTCCGCCAGTCCTTCCGCATGCTCGATATTCACCTGTACATCAGGATAATATTCGTTGATACATTTTTCAATGGCATGGGCAACGCCGCCCGCACAGGCGTATCCTCTTCCTGCTCCGGTCGCGTCATGGAAAGAAGACTCCGCCTCGTAGTTCGTCAGGTCGATCTCCTTCGCGTCGAACATAGCCTGCAACTCCTCGAATGTGATAACGAAATCCACGTCGCTGCGGACGCTTCTCCTGGAAGCCTCCAGCTTTTTGGACGCACAGGGTCCGATAAATACGACTTTGGCATTCGGATGCTCCTGTTTGATCGTCCTCGCCGTTGCCACCATGGGAGTCAGTTCCTGGGAGATCTCATCAATCACATCCGGGAAGAATTTCTTTGCCATCACCGCCCAGGACGGACAGCAGGACGTCAGCAGGAAAGGCAGTTCTCCCGTGACCACCTTTTCCACATAATGATGTGCCTCCGCGATGGCGCCGATATCCGCGCCCAGAGCCACTTCATAGACTTCCGAAAATCCCAGTTCCCCCAGCGCTGCCTTGATATTCCTCGGCGTGATATTGTGGCCGAACTGACCTACGAAAGCGGGCGCGATCTCCGCAATGATCTCCTCGCCTTCTGTCAGGGCTCTTGCCAGCTGGAAAATCTGTGACTTATCAGAGATAGCGCCAAATGGACAGTTCACCATACACATCCCGCAGGAGACACATTTCTCATTATCAATGAATGCCCTCCCGTATTTGTCAGAAGTGATCGCGTTCACGCCGCACGCCTTCTGGCAGGGACGCTCCTTCTTTGCAATGGCGTCATAAGGACAGACAGATTTACATTTTCCGCATTTGATACATTTTTCCTGGTCGATGACGGACTTTCCGTCCACCATGGAGATTGCCCCTCTGGGGCACACTTCCTGGCAGGGGTGCGCCAGACATCCGCGGCACATATTGCTCACTTCATATTTGTTTTCCTCACAGCTGTCACAGGCTGAAGGGATAACCTGCATCAGCGGCGGCTCATAATATTTCTCCGAGATATTGCTTGCCTCCACTCCTGCAGTCAGATGGACCGGCTTGTTCTCCGGGCGAAGGGACAGCCCCATGGCAAGCCTGAGCCGTTCCCTGACGATGGCACGGGAGCGGTAAGTACTCTCTCTGTACCTCGGTGTATCGTCGTTTACGATCTCATAGGGGATTGCCTCCATGTCATCGAGCAGAGTGGACGCATCCGCCTTAAATCCCAGTTTTGCAACCTCTGTAAAGACACGGCGTCGAATCGTCCTTACGGTAGTCTGTAATCCTCTCATCATAGGTCAGTTTCCTCCTTCAAATAATTTCTGTGCGTAGTGTACGGACTGCATGGCGTCTTTTCCATAAAAATCTGCGCCGATCATGTCCGCGTAATCCTGGTTCAGTACAGCGCCGCCCACCATGACACGGCATCCGGGCGCTTTTTCCCGAAGCTGTTTTATGGTCTCTTCCATACTCACCACCGTAGTGGTCATAAGAGCGCTCAAACCGACGAGGCGGACATTTTTCGAAAGGACTGTCTCCACGATCTGCTCCGGAGGGACGTCCTTCCCCAGATCAATAACATCAAAACTGTAGTTCTCCAGAAGAACTTTGACGATATTTTTCCCGATATCATGGATATCTCCCTTTACCGTTGCCAGAACCACTGTCCCGATCTTCTCCTGTACCTCGCCGCTCTGATCCATCCGGTCTTTAAGAACGGCAAACGCACTCTTGGCCGCCTCTGCACTCATCAGAAGCTGGGGGAGGAACACGGTTCCTTTCTCAAATCCTTCTCCCACCCGGTTCAGTGCCGGGATCAGTTCCGAGTTGATGATCTCCAGAGGTTCTCTCTCCTCTGCCATGGACACAGTAACGCTGTGTGCCTCTTCTCTCAGGCCTTTGATGATTGCTTCCTGCAGTCCCATGCTGCTTTTTCCTGTCTGAGCTGCCGTGGACACAGCCGGAGCCGCAGAGGCATACTTTCCAATGTAGTTTTCACAGTTCGGATCCAGGTTCATCAGTGCATGGTACGCATACCAGGCTCTCATCATCTCCTCCGAAGCGGGATTGATGATGCCGGCGGAAAGCCCGTTCATCATCGCCATCGTGTAAAACGAGGAGTTGATCACCGGGCGTGAGGGCAGACCAAAAGAAATGTTGGATACTCCCAGCACAGTACAGACATGCAGTTCATCCCGCAGTCTCCTCAGCGTCTCCAGCGTCACCTTTGCCCCCTCGGGCTCAGAACTGATGGTCATGGCAAGCGCGTCGATAACGATATCTTTCTTCCTGATGCCGTATTTTTCCGCTTCCCTGATGATCTTTTCCGCGATCCTCACTCTTCCGTCCGCATCGCCGGGGATTCCACCTTCATCAAGAGTCAGGCCGATGACCACTCCGCCGTACTTTTTGATCAGCGGGAAAACGGTATCCATGGACTCCTGCTTTCCACTCACGGAGTTCACCATGGCCTTGCCGTTATAGATACGCAGAGCTGCTTCCATGGCTTCGCCGTCCACAGTATCGATCTGAAGAGGCAGATTGGTCACGCTCTGAAGCTCCTGCACTACTTCCTTCATCAGGGCCGGCTCGTCAATATCCGGCAGTCCCACATTCACGTCCAGGATATGGGCGCCGTTGTCCTGCTGAGTGATCCCTTCTCTCAGGATATAATCCAGGTCATGTTCCTTAAGCGCCTGCTTGAACCGCTTCTTACCGGTAGGATTGATCCGTTCCCCGATGATCCTGGATCCGCTTCCGAGAAAAACACTCTGCCCGTAAGATGATACCACCGTAAATGATTTCTCTGTCACAGGCACTGCCGGCATTTTCCCGCAGAGTTCTCTCATCATCCGGATATGGTCCGGCGTTGTGCCACAGCACCCTCCGACCACGACGGCTCCCATCTGAACAACCTGTTTCATCAGCCCCGCAAACTGTTCCGGATCCACATCATAGTAAGTCTGCCCGTTCTTCTGCTTCGGGAGTCCTGCATTGGGTTTCACGATCACAGGAAGAGAGGAATATTTCAGGAACTGCTCCAGCACAGGGAGCATCTGTTCCGGTCCCATGCCGCAGTTAATGCCGATGGCGTCTGCCCGCAGCCCCTCCAGAAGAGCCACCACAGAAGGCACGTCCGCTCCGGTCAGGAGCTTTCCCCTCTCGTCAAAGATCGCCGTGGCGAAAACGGGAAGAGACGTATTCTCCTTTGCCGCCAGAACGGCTGCTTTCAGCTCATAAGTGTCGCTCATGGTCTCAATATGGATCAGGTCGGCACCCGCCTCCTCTCCCCAGACTGCAACTTCCTTAAACGCCTCATAGGCAGTTTCAAAATCCAGGTCCCCCATGGGCTTTAACAGTTTTCCTGTAGGTCCCATATCCAGAGCCGTATATACGGTCCGCCCGACTTTCGCTTCCTCCGCCGCCCTCTTTACGTTCTCCACTCCTTTCTTCACGATCTCCTCAAGAGAGCATCCGTCATCGTGAAACTTCAGAGCGTTGGCGCCGAATGTATTCGTGAGGACAATATCGCTTCCTGCTTCAATATAGGATCTGTGTATGTCCCGGATCACATCAGGATGGATGAGGTTCCAGGTCTCGGGCAGTTCTCCGGGGCCCAGTCCTCTCTCCTGAAGCAGAGTTCCCATGCCTCCGTCAAAAAAGAGAAGTTCTTTTCCAAGTCTGTCTTTTATCATATCTGTATCCTTTCTTTTTCTGCCGTGTTCCTGCCATCTTCTGTGTTTACCGCCGGAAGGAGCAGTCCTTCTTCCCACATGTCTCACAGCCGGACACAGGACAGTTCATCCTGAGTTTTCCTGCTCCGATCAGTGCGGTCACCGATTTCGTAGGCGTCATCATGAAACTGTCCGTCATGGTAAGGCCAATGGTCTTCGCGCAGTCCAGCATACGCATGAGTGTCTCCTGATGGCTGATATTGAAATCGCCGTAACCAGGGCTGAAACGGGGACGCAGATACATTCCTTCCTTTCCCATCTCTTCCCCTATCTTCTCCTGACAGTCGTCGCAGTATTCTTCCAGAAGCGCCGCAGCACACGCCTGCAGCACAGCTGCCTTCGCCATATTGGTCAGGGAAGTCCTGGTGATCAGCCGGTCCACGCCGGTTCCCAGAGTCGCTCCGAACAGGACGACTTTTTCGCATCCTTTCAGATTTCTTCCCAGACTTCTGCTTTTGATGTCCATCGGACCGATCACGATCCTGTCTTCCGCCGGCTGTTCCATATCAAAAACACGGTGGACTGACTTCTTACCGGCTTCCCGGTCCAGGTCTTCAAACGATTCCCGGATCAGCGCCAGAGTTCTGTCATCCACCGCATTTTTTCCGAATCCCAGATAACGGACGGCTTCTTTTTCCCGTCTTTCCATATTCGCTCCTAACATTTGATAATCTCCGAAAGATTGCCCATGATCGCAGCCGCAACATCCGGCTTGTTCATCGAATAAATGTGTATATTCTTCACGCCGTTTGCCAGCAGATCGATGATCTGATCCGTGGCATAGGCGATTCCCGCCTGCTTCATCGCCTCAGGGGAACTTCCAAACCGGTCGAGGATCGAGAGGAACCTTCTCGGGAACACAGTTCCGGAGAGTTCCTGGCTGCGCTTCATCTGCGACGCGCTTGTGATCGGCATGATGCCGGGCAGCACCGGCACCGTGATCCCGGCCTCCCGGATCCGGTAGAGGAAATTATAGTGAATGTCATTGTCAAAAAACATCTGTGTGGTAAGGAAGTCCACTCCGCAGTCCACCTTCTGTTTCAGGTATCTGATGTCATCCGCTTTATGTTCATTCTCCACATGTCCCTCCGGATAGCAGGCCGCGCCGACACAGAAATCTCCGTGACGCCGGATCTCCTCAACCAGTTCCCAGGCATAACGGAACCTGTCCGCATCTGGAAAAGTCATATTCGCCGGAATATCCCCGCGCAAGGCGAGGATATTCTCGATTCCTAGATTTTTCAGATTCTCGATCACCCTGCGCACTTCATCTTTCGTGGAAGAAGCGCAGGTCAGATGAGCCAGACTCAGAACATGGAGATCATTCTTGATATGAGCAGCGATCCTTGCAGTATTTTTGCTCGTACCTCCGCCGGCGCCATATGTAACGCTGATAAATGCGGGATCCAGTTTTGCGATCTCATCTGTCGTCGCAAGAACTTTCTCTATCCCGTCATCCGTCTTGGGAGGAAACACCTCAAAGGATATGTGTATTCTGTCTTCGTTCAGTCTGTCAATGATCTTCATTCAGTGTATTTACTCCTATTCTCCGATAAGGCCCCTGTACAGTTCTTCATATTTCCTTGCAGAAGTCTTCCATGAGAAATCCTGGCTCATGGCTCTCTCCACGATCTTGTTCCAGTCTCTCTTTCTGTCATAATAGATCCGCTCCGCATAACGGATCGTATTCAGCATCTCATGAGCATTGTAATTTGAGAAGCTGAATCCGGTTCCTGTCTTCTCGTACTCATTATACGGCTCCACTGTATCTTTGAGCCCTCCGGTCTCTCTTACGATCGGAAGCGTTCCGTAGCGAAGGCTCATGAGCTGGCTCAGTCCGCATGGCTCAAACAGAGAAGGCATCAGGAAAGAGTCACAGGACGCATAGATCTTATGTGAGAGCTCATCAGAATAGTAGATGTTGGCGGATACTCTTCCTGAATATTTCCATGCAAAATGACGGAACATGTTCTCATACTTCACATCGCCGGTTCCCAGAACCACGATCTGTACCGCATCCTGACACAGCTCGTCCATCACGTAATCGATCAGATCGAACCCTTTCTGATCCGTCAAACGGGAAACCATACCGATCAGCATGACATGCGGGTCTCTGTTCAGTCCCAGTTCTTCCTGAAGCGCCGTCTTGTTCATCACCTTGTTCTTGCGGAAGTTTTCGATCGTAAAGTTCTGCGCAATCCGGTTGTCTGCCGCCGGATTCCAGTCATCATAATCCAGTCCGTTCACGATTCCCACCAGGTCATTGGAACGTGCGGACATCAGTCCGTCCAGTCCCTCGCCGTAGAACGGCGTTTTGATCTCTTCCGCATAACTCTGGCTCACCGTAGTTACTTTATCCGCATAGACGATACCGCCCTTTAACAGGTTCGCGTCCTTGTATGCCTCCATCTTGTCCGGAACGAAATAATATTCCGGCAGTCCTGTGATTCCTCTGACCGTCTTTGTGTCCCATACTCCCTGGAATTTCAGGTTATGTATCGTCATGACCGTTTTGATTCCCCGGTAGTACTCGCCGAGATAACGGAAATTATCAAGATATACAGGGATCAGACCGGTCTGCCAGTCATGGCAGTGGATCAGATCCGGGCGGAATCCGATCACCGGCAGGATACTCAGCACGGCTTTGGAGAAGAATGCGAACTTCTCGATGCCCCACTTCGGATCTCCGTCATACGGCGCAAAACCGCTGAAATAGTGTTCGTTGTCGATAAAATAGAATGTAATGTCGTTCAGGACCGTTTTCATGATCCCGACATACTGGTTCTGGCCCGCGATGTCCATATAAAAATGACTCACATACTCCATCCTGTCTTTCCACTCCTGCTTCATGCAGGTATATTTGGGAAGAACGACACGGGCATCATATTTCTCTTTATCAAATTCTTTGGGAAGTGAGCCTACAACGTCTGCAAGACCGCCTGTCTTGATAAAGGGTACACATTCTGAAGAAGCAAACAAAATGTTTTTCATACTACTATCCTCCATTTTTCGCAATAATCGCCACACGGCTTTCACTATTGACCATTATACCTCATTTTTCCCATAATGCAAAGGATTTTATTACTGTACTTCCCTGAACTGCGCGCCCCGGCCGCATCAGTTTCTGTGCCTGTACTCCAGCTGGATCGTATCGGCGATCAGTGCGATAAATTCTGAGTTTGTAGGCTTTCCCTTCCCTGTACTTACAGTGTAGCCGAACAGCTCGTCAAGCGTGTCAAGTTTTCCTCTGCTCCAGGCCACCTCAATGGCATGCCGGATTGCCCTCTCTACACGGCTCGAGGTGGTCTGATACTTTTTGGCTACTGTGGGATACAGGACCTTCGTGATCGCATTGAGCACATCCATGTCTTCCACCGCCATGATGATCGCGTCCCTGAGATAGTGATACCCTTTGATATGTGCCGGGATCCCGATCTCATGGAGCATGTTTGTCACGCGTGTTTCCAGATTTTCTCCCCCTGTTGTATTTTCTGCAATGACATCGTCATTTTTTCTTTCTGTGTTTCGCGACAGTTTTCTGACGGATTTTATCCTGTTCAGCAACATTTCGTTGTTAAACGGCTTCATGACATAGTAATTTGCGCCCTTGTTAAAGGCGTCTTCTGTGATCTTTTCCTGTCCCACCGCTGTGATCACGATAAAATACGGACGTTTGTCTAAACTCGTGTCCTGATTGATGCGCTCCATCACAGTCAATCCGTCCATTTTCGGCATAATCAGGTCGAGAAGAACAACATCCGGATGTCTGTTTTTGATAATCTGACACATCTCTTCACCGTTCTTTGCTTTTCCAACCAGATCCAGCTCTTTATCCATGCCTATGACAGTTTCAAGCATGTCGAGGATTCTCTGGTTGTCGTCAGCGACGGCCACGCTCAAATGCTCCATACTCTTCTCTCCTTCAGACTTTGAGAACCATCTTTAAAAACGCCACTTGCTTATTATAATGGTCTTAATTTGCGGAATCAAGGAGTTTTTGTAGCACTAATTCGACACAAAATTCGACAAATCAGATTATTTTACCTGGTCCAGCATATTTTCAATAAATATCCCATACCCCTTTGTCGAATCCTGGACAAATACATGTGTAACAGCACCTATCAGTTTTCCATTCTGAATGATAGGGCTTCCGCTCATTCCCTGTATGATACCTCCCGTTTTTTCAAGAAGTTCAGGATCTGTGACCTGGATCACCAGGCCTTTGTTGATTTCTTTGCCTGACCTGTCGATATCTGTCACCTGGATTTCATACTCTTTCAGTTCATTATCGACAAAGCATCGGATCGTGGCGCTTCCTGTCTCTATCTCATCCGTGGACGCCGTCTCGATAGGGATCTGCTCGTCAAAAAGCTGATCCAGCCGGTCTACCGTCCCATAGATTCCCGCCTCCGTGTTCTTGTCGATACTTCCAAGAATATTGTAACTGTTATATACGATGATTCCTTCCATCGTCCCCGGACTCCCATCCTCACCTTTCAGTATATCCTGAATGCTCGTCTTATACAGTGTTCCTCCTGCTACTGACATAAGGACATTTGTGTCCACATCGTGAATCCCATGCCCGAGAGCACCGAACCGGCTCTGTCCTGTCACAAATGTGACTGTTCCAAGCCCCTGCACATTGTCTCTGACCCAGATTCCCAGCTTATATTCACCGGGCCCGCACTCTACCGGCCGTATCCGCACATCCATTGTCTTATCGCCTCTCTGGAGAGTGAGTACTACGTTTTCGCTGTCAAGATGATCTACCACATCAAGCAGTTCCGATTTTCCGTTTATCACCTCACCGTTTACCGCGGTAATATAATCCCCTGACTGTACCAGTCCTGCCGCCGGCTCATGCTCGCTGCCGTCAATACCTGTCATAGTCTCCGTGCTCAGGACCATGACGCCGTCCGTCTCCATATAAATTCCCACCGGCATGCCGCCCAGAAGTACGGTCTCACTTGCTGTCTTCGTGCTGGCCTCCGCCTGTCTGATCTCGTTTTCCTGTTCCAGCGCACCGGCGAAGACCCAGCCGGCACAGGCGACAAACATCAGGAAAACCGCCGTCAGTAGACATTTTTTTGTCTGCCTCCGGCCTCTTTCCATATCAACCACACCCTTTCTCTGTAATCGGACAGGAGAAGAGGATCTTCCCTTGTCCGCCGCGATATTGCGGGCAGCTCACGGCAAAGCCGCTTGCCGGGCTTATCGCGAAAAAAGCGGGTACAAATTGTATCCGCTTTTAGTATGTGTGGGTGTGACTCATTTCACACTGGTATTATATTTCACTCTTTGCCAGTTGTTTCATCTCTCTTGCGCTCTCAAGGATATTTCCTGTAATATTGGCTCCTCCCAGCATTCTTGCCAGTTCCTCCGTCGAAGCATCGTCGTCCAGGAGTTCTATCACAGTTCTCACAGAATTTCCATCAATTTCCTTTTTGATCAGATAATGTGAATCCGCCACTGCCGCGATCTGCGGAAGATGGGTGATGCAAAGGACCTGACGGCTCTTTCCGATCAGCTTCAGCTTCTCCCCGACCTTGCCTGCCGTGATCCCGGAAATCCCGGTGTCGATTTCGTCGAAGATCAGTGTTGGCGTATCCTCCTCATCGGCAAGTACGGTCTTGATGGCAAGCATGACACGGGACAGTTCTCCTCCGGAGGCCACGCTTCCAAGAGGCTTTAGCGGCTCTCCCGGATTTGCCGACATATAGAACTCCGCGTCGTCTCTTCCCAGAGCACTGTAACGGCCGGTATCGATGAGACGGATTTCAAACCGGGCGTCCGCAAAATTAAGTTCCTTCATCTGTGATCCGATCTCTCTTTCCAGTTCTCTGGCTGCTCTCTCCCTGACGGAATGGAGCTTTTCCGAGATATCCGACACTTTATCCAGAGCTTTCTGTATCTTTCCGTCAAGTTTCTGCATGAAAGAATCGTAATCTTCTAGTTCACTTAGTCTCTGCTTTTTTTCGTCACAGTATGCCAGCACATCAGAAACTGTCTTTCCATATTTTGCCTTTAAATGATTTAACAGATTCAGCCTGTTCTCCGTCTCCTGAAACTCCTCTTCAGAGAACTCAAAACTTTTCGCGTATTCCGACAGTTCTCTGTTGAAATCATTGAGAAGACTGTCCGCCTCCAGAAGCTGAGCATAGAGCTGGGCTCCCGCCTCGTCAAACTCCGATGCCTCCTGAAGCGCCCGTATCGCACGGCTGAGAAAATCACTGGCGTTTCCTCTTGCATCCTCCGCCGTATACTGGTACGCCTCCGCCACAGCGGAAGTGATCCGCCTGCTCTCTGTCATCCTGCGGTATTCTTCCTCCAGTTCTTCATCCTCCCCGGGTGTAAGCTGTGCTTCCTCGATCTCTTTGATCTCAAATTCCGCAAGGGCAGCTTCTTTCCTCCTGCCTTCCTCGTCTACCGCCGACTCTTCCTTTTTCCGGCAAAGCCTGCGGTATTCCTCAAATGCCGAACGCATTTTTTCAAGCAGAGGTGATGTCTTCTGCTTTGCGTACAGATCAAGAAGAGAAAGATGGTTCTTTTTCTGGAGCAGATTCTGACTGTCGTGCTGTCCATGGATGTCGATCAGCAGTCCGGCCACTGCACGAAGCACAGTCATATTCACTTTTTCTCCGTTGATACGGCTTACGCTCCTGCCTTCCATCAGCTTTCGCCCCAGGACAATGCAGCCGTCCTCCGGGTAAATATCCAGCTCTTCCAGGCGTTTCACGGTCTTTTCATCGTCCACGGTAAATGTGATCTCGACCAGTCCGCTCCTGGTGCCGTTCCTCAACATATCCGCACTGTACTTTCCGCCTAATGCAAGGTTGACCGATCCCAGAAGAAGAGATTTGCCGGCACCGGTCTCTCCGGTGAGTATATTAAGCCCTTCTGTAAACTCTACTTCTGTCTCGTCGATCAGAGCGAGATTTTTCACATAAAGATTTTTCAACATAAGCGACACCTATATCCCTTTTGAGACGATCTTCCTTATCTTCTCCATCACTGCCACTGTATCCTCGGTGGTGCGGATAGCGCACATGATCGTATCATCCCCGGCAATACAGCCTACCACTTCATTCCATTTCATGGCGTCAAGCGCCGCCGCAACCGCCATCGCCATGCCCGAGACGGTTTTGATCACAAGTATATTCTGCGCCATATCCATGGATACATATCCGTCCTTCAGAACACGGATATACTTCTCACTCATTCCTTCCTCCGGTCTGTGAAGGATATATTTCTGCTTTCCTCCGTTCACAGATACCTTGGTCAGTTTCAGATCCCGTATGTCTCTGGATACGGTCGCCTGAGTCACTTTAAATCCGGCACGGTTGAGATACTCGGCCAGCTCCTCCTGAGTTTCGATGTCATACTGACTGATAAGTTCAATGATCTTTGCATGACGACTGACTTTCATCTTTTCAGCTTCCTTTCATCTTTTTGCGCATTGTTTTCATAAAGCTCTCCCTGCTCAGTTTCACCAGACGGGTAGTCTCGGGCGCCCTTCGGATACAGACTCTGTCTCCGGTCACAAGAGTCCTCTGTTCTGCGCCGTCAAAGCACAGTGAGACCTTTTCCTGTCTGCCGTATCTTCCTTCACAGACCTCAATCTCGATCGTATCCTCTGCCGAGAACACAACACTGCTGGTATTAAGTGCATGTGAACAGATCGGCGTCATCACGATCATACTCGCGGTGGGTTCCACCACGGGACCCCCTGCCGAGAGATTGTACCCCGTACTTCCTGTAGGCGTAGAAATGATCACCCCGTCTGCGAGGTATGTATTCAGCAGTGTTCCGTTGACATACAGATTAAACTGCACAATCCGTATCTTTCCTTCTCTCGCGAGAACAATGTCGTTTACCGCCAGATCCCGTTTTCCATCGCCGGTCACGCCTTCCAGCATCATCCGCTCCTCAATGTCCGGCACACTGTCAAAAAGCCGGTCCAGCGCCTGACGGAAATCTTTCAGTTCCACTTCCGCCAGATATCCCAGGGTTCCCAGATTGATGCCCAGGAGCGGAAGACTGGCTCTTCCCATATCACGCACGGCCCGGATCAGTGTCCCATCGCCTCCCAGCACCAGAGCGCAGTCCGCCTCCTCCGGGACAGTTCCTGGAATAATATGTCCCTCTTCATCTTTTCTGGACAGAATACACTTCTTCCCATGGTCCTCGATATAGGCGCGGATCTCGTTTGTGATCGCAAAATCTTTGTCTTTTAATAAATTTGTGATGATGTAAAAACAGTCCATAGCCAACCTCTTCTGATGTCTTATGCGTGGTGCTGTTTCGCCAGCGTCTCAAAGGCCGGATCCACAATGTTGTCCAGCTCTTCCGCGGGAATAGCCATCCCGGCTTCCTCTTCCGGGCACTTCCTGAGGTGGATAAGGTATTCTATATTCCCCTCCGGCCCGCGGATCGGCGAAAAGTCGATGGCTCTTACCTCAAATCCGATGGATACCGCATAGTCCGCCACCTTATGGATCACTTCGCGGTGGGTGCTTTTTTCTCTTACGACACCCTTTTTCCCCACCTTTTCTCTTCCCGCCTCAAACTGGGGTTTGATGAGAGCCACGATCTCTCCATCCTCTTTCAGATAGTTCCGGATCGGTTCCAGTACCTTTGTCAGAGAGATAAAGGAGACGTCAATAGAGGAAAAATCGACAGGTTCTCCGATATCTTCCGGAGTCACATAACGGATATTTGTCTTCTCCATGCATACGACTCTCTCGTCCTGTCGGAGTTTCCAGTCCAGCTGTCCCCGCCCCACGTCGATAGCAAACACCTTCCTCGCCCCGTTCTGGAGCATGCAGTCAGTAAAACCGCCTGTGGAGGATCCCACATCCGTACATACTTTATCCTTTACACTGACATCAAAATTAGCCATCGCTTTCTCGAGTTTCAGTCCTCCGCGGCTCACATAGGGCATGTTATGCCCTCTCACTTCAATCGCCGCATCCGGCGGAAACGTACTCCCCGCCTTGTCCTCCCGCTGGCCGTTGACAAAGACGTTTCCCGCCATGATCACAGCTTTCGCCTTTTCTCTGGATTCAGCAAGATTCCGTTTTACAAGCATTACATCCAAACGTTCTTTCATCTATTCTTCCCTCATCATCCAATGATACTCTTTCTCAACCCGGACAGATATGGAGTCACAGTCCAGTCCCACTTCTTTTCGGAGCACTTCCACATTGCCGTGTTCCACATAATCGTCTGAAATGCCAAAGTTCAGGACTCTGACAGATTTCTCCTTACCGGAGACGTACCTGAGCACCTGTTCCCCATATCCTCCTGTCAGAACATTCTCCTCAATGGTGACGAACAGACTGTGGTCCTTCAGAAGATCATCCAGCATTTCTGTATCAAGCGGCTTTACAAAGCGCGCGTTAATAAGACTGCAGGACACTCCGTTCTCTTTCAGTCTCTGTCTCACACTGTCCGCCAGTTCCGACATATGTCCCACAAACAGGATCGCGATTTCTTTTTCCCGGAAGAGCAGCTCGCTCTTTCCGTACTCAATGGGCTCCCGGAACTGACGCATTCCTTCGTAAGCAGCGCCTCTCGGATATCTCAGGGCGACAGGATACGGAAAATCCACGGCAAAGCGGACCATATCCGCCATTTCCCACCGGTTCTTCGGAGACATGATCGTCATATTCGGAATCGAACTAAGGTAGGACAGGTCGAACACGCCCTGATGCGTCTCCCCGTCGCTCCCGACCAGTCCTGCTCTGTCCACGGCGATGAACACGGGCAGTTTCTGGAGACAGACGTCATGGATCGTCTGGTCATAGGCTCTCTGCAGGAAAGAAGAATACACCGCGAACACCGGCTTCATCCCGCCTGCGGCAAGCCCCGCCGCAAACGTCATTGCATGTTCCTCCGCGATCCCCACATCAAAAAATCTCTGAGGGAATCTTCTTGCAAATCTGGACAGGCCGGTTCCGTCTGCCATGGCCGCAGTGATCGCCACGACTTTCTCATCCTTCCGTCCGATGTCTGTCATCACCTTGGAAAAAACATCTGTATAGGTATCTTTATCCGACTTGTCCTTCGCCTCTCCGGTCTCGATCTCAAAAGGCCCTGTTCCGTGAAACCTTGCCGGATTCTCTTCTGCCGGCGGATATCCTTTTCCTTTCTTTGTTATAACATGGACGAGAACAGCGTGGTCCACCCGCTTCGCCTCGTTCAGTATTTTCACAAGCTTTCTGATATCATGCCCGTCCACAGGTCCCAGATAGGTAATGTCCATGTCTTCAAAAAACATTCCCGGAACAAAGAGCTGTTTGATCCCGCTTTTTGTTTTTCTTACCTGATGGACAATACGCTCCCCCTTGACAGGAATCCGTTTCAATGTATCCTCCACGCCTTTTTTCAGATCAGTATATGCCTGCGCCGTCCGAAGCCCGTTCAGATAGCGTGACATGCCTCCCACATTCTCGGAGATGGACATATTATTATCATTGAGGATAATGATAAAATTACTCTTAAGGCGGGAAGCATTGTTGAGTGCTTCATATGCCATGCCTCCGGTCAGAGATCCGTCTCCGATCACAGACACCACATTGTATGTTTCTCCGGTCAGTTCCCTGGCCGCCACATAACCGAGGCCTGCGGAGATCGATGTAGAACTGTGACCCGTGTCAAAGGCGTCGCAGTCGCTTTCCTTGCGTTTCGGGAAACCGCTCATCCCTCCGTATTTCCTCAGATCATCAAAGCCTGCCCTCCTCCCGGTCAGCAGTTTGTGGGTATAAGACTGATGTCCCACATCCCAGATCAGCTTATCTTCCGGAAGGTCAAAGACGAGATGGAGAGCCATGGTCAGTTCCACCACCCCCAGATTGGAGGCAAGATGCCCTCCTGTCACACTGATTTTTTCGATCAGGAACTGCCGGATCTCATCTGCAAGAATTTTCAGTTCCTCTGGCTGCAGATTTTTTATATCATTTGCTTTTTGAATCTTTTCCAGTGCCATAAAGAGATCCCCCCTATTTTTCCCGTGAGATAAGAGATACCAGAAGTTCTTTTAAAAATCCGTCACCGGCAGGCAGTCCTTCCAGCTCGTGTACTGCCTCCTCTGTCAGCGATGCGACGTCTTCTCCGGCCTTTTTGATCCCTTTCCACGTCACATAGGTGGTCTTTTCGTTCTTTTCGTCGCTGTGTATGGGTTTTCCCAGCGTCTCGGCGGTTCCTGTCACATCCAGGATATCGTCCTGGATCTGAAAGGCAAGTCCGATCTTCCCTGCAATCTCCTCGACCGTACGGACTGCACTCTGATCTGCCCCTGCAAGGACCGCCCCTGTCATCATGGAAGCCTCGATCAGAGCACTTGTCTTGAGACGGTAGATAAAATCCAACACTTCCCCTGAAACGGCATGTCCCGACTCTTTCACGTCCACGACCTGCCCTCCGATCATCCCGTAAATCCCGGATTTGCGGGACAGTATCTGCAGCGCCCTCCCTATCGATGCACAGTCTGCGTCTTCTTCATCAAACGCGCGGCAGGCCGTCTCAAAAGCATAGTTTAAGAGAGCATCACCGGCAAGGATGCCCATATCCTCTCCATATACAATGTGGGTCGTTTTTCTTCCCCTTCTGTATTCATCGTTATCCATGGCAGGCAGATCGTCATGGACAAGGGAATAGGTGTGTATCATCTCAATGGCGGCCATAAACAGCTCAATCACTTTTCCTTTGCCTCCGAAAAGACGGTATGTCTCCAGCATCAGCATGGGGCGCAGCCGTTTTCCTCCGGCCATCAGGCTGTATTCCATCGCCTCCATGATGATCTTCTGATCCCCTTCCCGGGCCGGAAGATATCTTCTCAGGATCTCCTCTATATATTCTATCCGCTTTTTTCTCTCTTCATTAAAATTCATGTGTTTCCCCATTCTCGTCAAGAACCAGTACTTTTTTCTCTACTTCATCGATCGCCTTGTTGCATTTTTTCAAAAGGGTCATGCCCCTGTTGTATAATTCAAATGAGTCTTCCAACGACACATCACCTTTCTCCATATCCTGTATCACAGTCTCAAGCTGTGCGAACATGTCCTCCAGCTTTTCTTTATTTTCTTCCAAAACGTTTTTCCTCCTCCTGCTTACCAGGGTATTCCAACTTTTCAGTTGAATCAACTCTTGCCCGGATCTTTCCGTCCGCCACAAACATGGTCAGAACGCTGTCCTGCCCTGCCTGGCTGATGCTCCTTACGTTTTTCCCCTTCTCATCCTGAATATAGGAATATCCTCTGCTTAGTTTTTCCAGAGGCGAAAGTCCTTTCATCTTCTCCACACACAGCGCAAGCCTGTGCTTTTCCCTTGTAAGAGCCATGTCCATCCGTCCCCGCAGTGTACTCTCAAGCTCTGCGGCATACTGTCTTTTCTCATTGAGTTTCTGTCTGGGATGCGCGAGTTTCAGTCTGAGCGCATATTTCTCTGTCCTGGTCCTTTCCCGGGAAACCTGATCCAGAATCAGACGCCGCAGAGTATCTTCGTAAGCGTACAGATTTTCTTTCACCTCGCGGTATTCATAAACGGCAAGCTCAGCTGCCGCCGAAGGAGTAGGGGCCCGAAGATCCGCCACATAGTCGGCAATAGTCGTATCCGTCTCATGCCCTACCGCGGAAATCACCGGGATCCTGCAGTCAAAGATCGCTCTCGCCACAGGCTCCTCATTGAATGCCCAGAGATCTTCAATACTTCCACCGCCTCTTCCGACGATGATCACATCCACGTGAGCCTGCTCCAACGCCCGGATCCCCTTCACGATACTCTGTGCCGCTCCTTCTCCCTGTACCTGAGCCGGGTAAAGAATGAGCTGAACATAGGGATTCCTTCTTGTGGAAATATTGATGATATCCCTCACCGCAGCACCGGTCGGCGCCGTGACGATACCAACCGTCCGCGCATATTTGGGAATGGGCTGCTTATACTCCGGGGCAAACATCCCCATCTCGGCAAGTTCCTTTTTCAGCGCCTCAAACTTTTCATAAAGAAGACCAGCTCCGTCCAGAACAATCTCCCGGGCATAGAGCTGATATTTTCCATCCCGCTCATATACACTGACCGATCCAAGTACGATCACCTGCTGACCTTCCTGCATACGAAAAGAAAGCCCTGACCTGGAGCCTGCGAACATGACGCAGGCGATCGTGCCGGACTCATCTTTCAATGAAAAATATATATGTCCCGATGTATGATACTTGCAGTTTGACACCTCGCCCTTTACATAGATCCGGTTCAGCATAAAGTCCTGAGTAAACATATTTTTGATATAGGAATTGACCTGCTTTACCGTATAGACATTTTTCATGCTCCCGGCTCCTGCTGTGCGATCTTTCCGAGCACGCCGTTTACAAAGGACGGACCGTCATTTCCGCTGAACTTCTTCGCCAGTTCCACCGCTTCGTTGATCGCTACTCCCGTAGGTATCTCCTCATCCCACTTCATCTCATATACCGCAAGACGAAGAATCGTCAGATCGACTTTGTTCATCCTCGCTGTCTTCCAGCCCTTTGCATTTTCATTTATGATCCTGTCGATCTCCGGCACGTGCGCGACGACCGCCTCATATTTTTTCTGAATATACTCCTTGTCTTTTTCCGCCGCATCCTCCAGCGTTTCAAAGTAATATTTCAGATGTTCCGGCATCTCCTCCGCTTCATTAAACTCTATCTGGAACAGCATCTTGAAGATGTGCTCCCGAAGTTCCGTTCTGACCATGTCGGCTCCTTTCTCCTGTCTTCTGTATTCTATAAAAAGTGCTGTCTCCAGCCTATAACCAAAAAGGATGTCTCGCGACATCCCCTATTATACAACATATCCTCTGTGCTTGGCAACCGCCGGGACTGATCCTTATTCCTGATTCTCCATCTCAACTCCCGCCACCTTGATGTTGACGTCAGCAACCTCAAGTCCGGTCATATTCTCCACAGCGTTTTTCACTTTCTCCTGAACCTTTGCAGAAACATCCATGATGCTGTAGTTATACTTCAGATTCAGCGCAAGGGACACAGTGACAACACCTTCCAGCACATCAACTTTCACGCCCTTGGAAAGGTTTTTCATTCCCAGCCGGCTGATCAGCTCGTTAGTGATATTGCCCGCCATGGAAGCAACCCCCTCCACTTCTGTAGCCGCCAGAGCCGCGATGATCGCCACGACTTCATCCGCGATCTTCACCTCGCCCAGGCTGGCATCATTCTGTATCGTATAGGTATTTCTTTCATCCTTCGCCATAATCAAAACCTCCTGTTTTGTCTAATATCTTTCTCCATTATAACAAATAACATTCTGATTGCAAAGGGAAATCCCCTATGAACGTCCGAATTCCGAGAGCACCAGCCCTTCGTTTCTCTCCTCCGTCATCCGGATGCTCCACTCGTGGGCAAACAGAAGGAGCGGACGCCCTTTCAGGTCCTTGATCTTCTTCATATCCGAAGTTCCGCTTAAGTGATCCATATCCACATCCTCATTTTCGATCCAGCGGATATGCTCATAAGGCAAGTTTTCCAGGATAATCTCCACATTATATTCATTTTTCAGACGGTATTTCAGGACATCAAACTGCAGCACGCCGACAACGCCCACAATGATCTCCTCCATACCCGTATTGTATTCCTGAAAAATCTGGATCGCGCCCTCCTGGGCGATCTGATTGATTCCTTTTACAAACTGTTTTCTCTTCATTGTATCCACCTGGCGCACCCGGGCGAAATGCTCCGGCGCAAAGGTCGGGATTCCTTCATAGGCGAATTTCTCTTTTGATGTGGTAAGCGTATCCCCGATAGCGAAGATGCCGGGATCAAACACTCCGATGATATCTCCGCCGTAAGCCTTGTCGATCATCTTTCTCTCACTGGCCATCATCTGCTGAGGCTGTGAGAGACGGACTTCTTTCTTTCCCTGAACATGATATACGTCCATCCCCGCCTCAAACTCTCCGGAACAGATCCGCATGAACGCGATCCTGTCTCTGTGAGCCTTGTTCATATTCGCCTGGATCTTGAATACAAACGCGGAGAAGTCTTTCTCCGTCATGGGATCGATCAGACCATGGTCTGACATCCTCGGAAGAGGTGAGGTCGTCATCTGAAGGAAATGCTCCAGGAAGGTCTGAACTCCGAAATTCGTCAGCGCAGACCCGAAAAATACCGGAGAAAGTTCTCCCTTGTCGACGAGAGACTGATCAAATTCCGCGGAAGCTCCGTCGATCAGTTCGATCTCCTCCTCCAGATTGATCTTTGCCTCGGTACCCAGAATCCAGTCGATCTCCGGATTATTGATATCCACCTTCTTCACTTCACCCATTGAGGTCCCCTTTTTCGTATCTGAAAAAAGTTCCACTTCCTTTTTGGCACGGTCATAGACTCCTTTAAAACCTTTTCCGCATCCGATGGGCCAGTTCACCGCACAGGTGGGAATCCCCAGTTCCTTCTCAATATCATCCAGAAGTTCAAACGTATCCTTCGCCTCCCGGTCCATCTTATTGATGAAAGTAAAGATCGGGATATGGCGCATGGCGCAGACTTTGAACAGTTTTCTTGTCTGCGCCTCCACTCCCTTCGACGCATCGATGACCATGACTGCGGAGTCCGCCGCCATCAGAGTCCGGTAAGTATCCTCGGAGAAATCCTGATGCCCCGGAGTATCCAGGATGTTGATGCAGAATCCCTCGTAGTTGAACTGCAGCACCGATGATGTGACCGAGATACCTCTCTCCTTCTCAATCTCCATCCAGTCTGATACTGCATGCTTCGCCGTGGCTTTTCCCTTAACAGAACCCGCCTGGTTGATCGCTCCTCCATAAAGGAGGAATTTCTCCGTCAGCGTTGTCTTTCCCGCATCCGGGTGAGAAATGATGGCAAAAGTCCTCCTCTTTTTTATCTCATTCGTAATATCCGACATGGTTTCATTCTCCTGATTTCTTTTTATTCTTCAAAATGCCGCGCAGGGGCCGTCGCTTTTCTCTTTTGGGATCCGGCGCAGGGCTTCTCTTCTTTTATTCTTCAAAGAGAGGCGTGGAGAAATATCTCTCCGCCGTATCCGGAAGGACTGTCACTACAGTCTTCCCTTTACCAAGTTTCTTTGCAAGTTTCATGGCTGCCGCCACATTGGTGCCTGAAGAGATACCGCACATGATTCCTTCCTTTGACGCCAGTTCCTGTGAAGTACGGATTGCCTCTTCATCTGTCACAATACAGATATCATCGTAGATATCCATATTCAATATGGCCGGGATCACACCGTCCCCTATTCCCATCTGAAGATGTGTTCCGATGGATCCTCCTGAAAGGATTGCCGCATGTTCGGGCTCTACCGCCCAGATCTCGATCTGCGGATTTTTCTCCTTCAGGACTTCTCCGATCCCGGTGATAGTCCCTCCGGTTCCGATTCCTGAACAGAATCCGTCGATAGGACAGTCTGCCTGTTCCAGGATCTCTACTGCTGTCTGGCTCCTGTGTACCGCAGGGTTCGCCGGATTCTCAAACTGCTGAGGCACAAATACCCTCGGATCCTCCGCCGCCATCCTGAGCGCTGTGTTCAGACACTCCTCAATGCACGCTCCTATATTTCCCGCATCGTGGATCAGTATCACCTCTGCTCCATAATGTTTCACCAGTTTCCTTCTCTCCTCGCTGACCGAATCAGGCATGATGATCTTCGTCTGGTATCCGCGCACTGCCCCGACAAGAGCAAGCCCGATTCCCTGATTCCCGCTGGTGGGCTCCACGATAATGGCATCTTCTTTGATAAGTCCCTGTTTTTCTGCCTCCCGGATCATATTATATGCCGTCCGGGTCTTGATGGAACCGCCCACATTCAGTCCCTCGAACTTCACAAGGATCTGGGCGCTTTTCTCATCTACCATCCGGTTGAGACGGATCAGAGGGGTGTTCCCCATTGCCTCTAATATATTATGATAGATCACTTTTGTTTCCATACCTTTCTGCTGCATATTTCTTCCATTGCATCTAACTTTACTATTATATTACGCTCAAAGGAAGAACTCAACCGGTTTTTCTTCATAAATAGTAAAAAATAGGCTTCGCCTATTCAACTCCCCTGCCCCTCACTCATGAGGGGTTGG
>ERZ1090862.246-NODE-246-length-23880-cov-5.663966_pt1 | contig 23880 bp, 19 predicted proteins | sample MGYA00478481_ERZ1090862 | MGnify/ENA primary metagenome ERZ1090862 (study PRJEB33644, sample SAMEA5815745) | chicken gut metagenome | biome: Chicken; feature: Gastrointestinal Tract; material: Caecum | place: Ireland | collected 2019-01-01 | study: A study of the... | reverse complement strand
CGGAGCCTTTACAGCATGGCCGTCTACCATCTCCAGATTTTTATTCAGCTGTTCATCCTCCAGAGTTCCTGCCATATCTCTTACCCCTTTCCTCTCATCTTTTGTTTCTCTAAACCTTATGCATGATGCCGAGGATCTCGCCTTCCCGTGCGGAGGCACAGTCCCCTGCATCATAATATTACCTAGTATATCACTATTTTCGAAATTTTCAAACTATTATTGATAGTTCACGATAGTCAGCTGCAGAGTTCTTCTGCCCATATATTCATTTATGGAAGGATAGTATGTAAAGGACATTACCTTCTTCTCTTCCATCTTTCTCAGACAGTCTCCCACATCCCCGAAATAGACCGCCTCCATCTGTCTGCCGCCCGCATCTTCAAGCCGGCACTTCAGAACATTCCTGTTTCTGCCGAAAATGCGGGGGCTGATAACCCGAAGGCTGCGCTCCGCGAACAGAGGTCTGGGATTGCCTTTTCCAAAAGGTTCCAGCAGGTCAAGCTCCCGGATCAGCGATTCTGTGATATAGGGGAACGGAAGCCGCATGTCAATGGAAACCTTCATCTGAAGATCCTCCTCGCTCAAATCCGCCAGTTCATTGATCGTCTCCCGGAACCGTTCCACATTCTCCTCAGCGAGAGACAGCCCTGCCGCCATCTTATGTCCTCCGAACTTTGTAAAAAGAGCGCGGCAGCGGCACAGCTCGGCAAACATATCATAGCTCTCAATGGAACGCCCGGATCCCTTGACTCCCTCCTCGGCCCTGGTCAGTACGAAAGCCGGCCGGTAATACCGCTCCTTGATCCTTCCGGCAATAATTCCCGCAATGCTTTCGTGACAGTCCGGCAGATATACCACAAGCACCTTATCCTCCTTAAGAGACGTAGTCTCTATCAGCTGAACCGCCTCCTCCACGCCCTTCTCCGTCATCTCTTTCCGGCTGTCGTTCAGCGCCTTCAGATCCTCCGCCAGCACCACAGCTTCCCTTCGCGTCTTCGCATTCAGAAGTTCCAGCGCCCGTTTTGCCGTATCAAGCCTTCCGCTGGCATTGATGCAGGGTCCCAGAACAAATCCGATGTGATAGGCGGAAAGTCTCTCCACGTCGATCCCGGTACACTCGATCAGCGCCTTCAGTCCCTGGTTCTTTGTCCGTTTCAGCATCTCCAGCCCCTGTTTTACAAAGATCCGGTTCTCCCCGGTCAGATCCATCACATCCCCCACTGTGGCAATGGCCACATTTTCCATGAGATAATCCACGTCCTCCGGATCTCTCTGCATCACATTAAAAAGCGCTTCCACCAGCTTATATGCAACCGCAGCGCCGCAGAGCCCTTTGAAAGGGTATTCGCAGTCGGCCCGGTGGGGATCGACCACCGCGTCCGCCATGGGCAGAAGATATTCTTTCTCTCCGTTCGTTTCGATATAGGGGATTTCATGATGATCTGTAACGATAACGGTCAGCCCGTTTTCTTTTCCGTAAGCGATTTCTTCCGAAGCGGCGATCCCGTTGTCGCAGGTGACGATCGTATCAATGCCGTCGCGGATAGCCCTGTCAATAAGCATCCTGTTCAGCCCGTACCCGTCCCGTATCCGGTCCGGAATGTCCGTATCTGCTTCAGCGCCAAGAGCCGACAGTCCCTCCTGTAGAATATATGTGGCGTTCACGCCGTCTATATCATAATCCCCGATGATCCGGACCGGCTTCTCCTCCCGGATCTTCTCGGCCAGGATCTCCACCGCCCTGTCCATATCCTTCATGAGCATCCCGTCATACAAATCCGCGATCGTGCCGTTCAGATAGAAATCGATCGCATCGTCTCCTATAATATCTCTGTTTCTGATAAGACGCGCCGTAATCGGAGAGATGTGGTACTTCTCTGCTACTGTTCCAAAATCCGCCTTTTTCATGGTTATAAACCACTTTTCCATATACCCATGCCCCTTCCGTATTTCCCGTATAACAAACAGTTCAGCCATGCTCCGGGAACAGACGCCAGACAGCGGCTCCCGGCTGCATGGCCGGATTTCTGCTTTTCCAGAACATTCTACCACAAAAAAATCTGTCAGAAAAGCCCGCCCCGGCTGATACTGCCGGGGCGGGCTTTCCCTCAGAGCGCCGTATTCGCGCGCCCTTTTATTTACTGTCTTCTCTTTCTCTTCTTTTTCTTCGGCTTCCCGTTTGACTTTGCGCCGCTCATGTTCGCAGCTGAAGCATTCTCACCGCCGTCTGCTTTCACTTCTGAAGCAGTGCCTTCTCCCGAAGCGCCCTCTGCCGTCAGCGCCGCTGCCTCTGCAGCCGCGATCTCTTTTGCCTGAGCGCCGGCCCTCGTCTTCATCACATACCAGAGAGCTCCGGTAATACATACGGAAGTGTAAGTACCGCATGCGATACCTACCATCAGAGGAGCCGCAAACTCTTTGATGGAGCTCACTCCAAGGATATACAGAACAACTACCATGATAAATGTGGTCAGGTTCGTATAGATACTTCTTGTAAGAGTCTGCATGATACAGTGATTTACAAGTTCCTTAAGACTTTCATTGCGGCCTTTTGTCCTGAGTTCCTCACGGATACGGTCGAAGATAACGATCGTCGCATTAATGGAGTAGCCGACAATGGTCAGCATACATGCGATAAATGTATTTCCGACAGACACTCTTGCAATGACGTAAAACGCCAGCACTACAAGAACATCATGTACGAGAGCGAGAACCGCGCTGGTCGCAAACCGGATATCCTTAAAGCGGAACCAGATATAGAGCAGCATGCAGATCGTGGCAATAACCACCGCGACAATCGCGTCCACTCTCATTTCAGAGCTTACCGTTGAGCTGATATTCTCTGTCGTAATGTTCTTTGCGTCAACTCCGTAGTTGTCTGCCATATACTGGGCAAACGCTTCGCGTTCCTGAAGATCCAGGGTCTGTGACTTGAAGATGACCTGAGTTGTTCCCTCAACCGTCTGCACCTGGATATTCGGATCATCGGTGATCTCCTCCAGATCCGGAATCATCTCGCTGTCGATCTCGTCCAGGGTATATGTCTCGTTGAAAGTCACATTCGTGGAAGTTCCTCCCACGAAATCAAGGCTGTAATTCATGGCGCCTATGCCGCGGGCATGATTGATTCCCATAAACACAAAGCCGCTCAGACACAGGATGATCGAAACCGTAAAGAAGATCTTCCTCTTTCCGAGGAAATCAAAGGTTCTGCGCTTTTTGAGCAGTTTGCCGTATACTTTCTTATTCCGGATTCCTATCCCGTAGAAGGAGTAAATGATCAGCCTCGTCACTACAAGAGCGGTAAACATGGATACCACGATGCCGAGTGCCAGTGTCTGCGCAAAACCGCGGACAGATCCGCTTCCTCTCAGCCACAGCACCGCCGCTGCAATCAGTGTGGTGACATTCCCGTCAATGATGGCGGACATTGCCTTGTGGAATCCCGCATGAAGAGCCGCATGGACAGATTTTCCGTCTGACAGTTCTTCCTTGACACGGGCGAAGATAATTACATTTGCATCCACCGCCATACCGATACCCAGGATGATACCCGCAATACCCGGAAGAGTAAGTGTAATATCAAACGCATTCAGCAGCACAAGCACCAGTTCTGTATAGATGATCAGCGCAAGGCTGGCTGCGAATCCCGGAAGCAGGTATACAAAGCACATGAACACACATACGATGGCCAGTCCGATGGCTCCGGCCAGAAGGCTCGTGCTCACCGCTTCTTCTCCGAGCTGGGCGCCTACCACCTCAGAGCTGATCTCTTCCAGCTCAATACTGAGTCCTCCGATACGGATTGTCGACGCCAGATTCTCAGCCGCCTCATAGGACTCCATGCCGGTGATTTCCGCCTGTCCGTTCTCGATCGCATCGTTGACACGGGGAACACTGATCAGCTCGCCGTCATAATAGATGGCAATGGATTCGCTGTTCTGGGCCGCTTCCTCAGTCGCAGCGGCAAAGGCTTCCGTTCCCTCGTCATTGAGAGTCAGCTCTACCGCATACTGGGCAGCCCCCGTAGTCTGATCCGAATAGGTTCCCGCAGAAGCGCTCTCCACCTCGGTTCCCGTCAGAACGATGGAGCCGTCCGCCTCAAGTTCATCGATGCTCTTGGTCAGCTCATATGCCGTTCCGTCGGAATTGACGGAATAGTTTGGGTTTCCGTCACTGTCGTTCTGCCGGATGAAATACAGATTTCCCGGCTGTCCCAGTTCTTCCAGAATCTGGTTGGCATCCTGTACGCCCGGTATCTCGATGCTGATACGGTTGTCGCCCTGCTGATAGGCCTGGGCCTCTGTACTGTACTCCTCCACACGTCTCTGAAGCTTATAGACCGTATCATCCATATCTTCCTGCGAAGGTGTCTCTCCCTTTGCCTGATAGGTGATGCTCACGCCGCCCTCAAGGTCAAGTCCCAGATTGATATTTCTCGCCGAACCCATTCCTTTCGAGTTCAGTCCGAAGAAGCTGGTGACTCCGAGGAGCACAATGACTGCAGCAACAAGGATCAGACTTAAGATTCCTCTGCTCTTCTTCATGTCTTACATTCCTTTCTTACTGGTCTGCCAAAGCAGCCTTTATCATGATCGCACATTCCACTCTCTTTCTCTCCATCTCGCAGCTCACCTCGTAGGTGTCGTTGATGGTATGGTGGAATTTGTAAGAGTTCGCCATGCATCCTCCGCTGCAGTAAAATCTGGCAAAGCACTTTCTGCAGCTTTCTTTTGAATAGACACTGCACCCGCGGAACTCCTCCGCAATCTCCGGTTTTGTGATCCCCTCATCTACATTTCCCATAAGGAACTCTTCCTGTCCAACGAACTGATGGCAGGGATAGAGATCTCCCCAAGGCGTAACTGCGAGATATTCCGTTCCGGATCCGCATCCCGACAGGCGCTTCGACACGCACGGTCCGCCTTCCAGATCGATCATAAAGTGGAAGAATGTAAATCCTCTTCCGCTCTTTTCCCGCTCTATCATATATTTTGCAAGCTTGTCATATTCTTCAAAAATAACCGGCAGATCTTCCTTCCGGATGGCATACGGGTCCGTATCGTCCCCCACCACCGGCTCTATGGAGATCTGTTCAAATCCAAGATCCGCAAAATGCTTCACATCTTCGGAGAAATCCAGATTCTCCCTTGTGAATGTTCCCCGTATGTAATACTTCTGCTGGTTCCGGCTCTCAGCCAGCTTCTGAAACTTCGGAACGATCAGGTCATAGCTTCCCTTTCCGTTCCGGAACGGGCGCATCCTGTCATTGACTTCCTTCCTTCCGTCCAGGCTCAGGACCACATTGTCCATCTCCCGGTTTACAAATTCCTGCACCTCGTCATTCAGCAGTACGCCGTTGGTGGTCAGGGTAAAACGGAAATGTTTGTCATGAAGCTTCTCCTGCTCCCGCCCGTAAGCCACGAGATCCTTCACCACCTGCCAGTTCATAAGCGGTTCTCCGCCGAAGAAGTCCACCTCCAGATTTCTCCGGTTTCCCGAATTCGCAATCAGAAAATCCAGCGCCTTCTTTCCCACGTCATAGGACATCAGAGCCCTCCTGCCGTGATATTCGCCTTCCTCTGCGAAACAGTACTTGCAGGCAAGATTGCAGTCATGCGCAATGTGAAGACAGAGCGCCTTCACGACCGTCTTTCTCTGTTTGACCACATCTATGAAATCTTCGTAAATATCCTTGGCAAACAGCCTTCCCTGTTCTGTCAGCTCAATCACCGCTTCCAGAATGTCATTCAGATCCTCACGGGGATATTCCCCGCCCAGCTTCTCCTCAAGATATGCCGCCGTCTCCGGGGCTTTCAGCGTCTCCGGCGTATGCTCCTCATTGAGCTCCGCCAGCGCGCCGATCACGTCATATGCTTCCTGGTCCACCACGTGGACAGCGCCGCTGTTCACGTCAAGGACAATATTATAACCATTGTTCTGGTACTGATGTATCACCAGAGATACCTCTCTTTCGTTCTCAATAAGACTGCAGCCTGTCCCCGGTTCAGTTCCGGCGTTCTCCGCAGTCTGCTGTCTGACAGACAAGCGCAAGGCAGCGGCTTTCGACCGCTGCCCTGAACTCTGTTCTCTTTTTCATGATAACAGGATATGTCCCCTGTTATTTCTTCTGCTCACATGTCTGATTTCCTACAGTGCAGGATGTCTTGCATGCGGACTGACATGATGTCTGGCACTCGCCGCAGCCGCCTCTTTTCACTGTGTTGTTCAGAGTCTGTGTATTCAATGTTTTGATATGTTTCATGTCCTATCCTCCTGTTCTTCCGCGCTGTCCGCGCATTCTGCTCGTAACATTATAGCACATGCGGACATGTTTTGAAAGACCTTTTTTATGAAACCATTCCGCCGAGCATCCCCCCGCCGGCGCACAGCAGGAATGTGGTCAGAAGGTCCATCGCCTCTGACTGAAGCGAATGATATATCCCGAATGAGATCAGGATGAGAAGGGCAAAGTAAAGAATTCCCGCCAGCAGCCCCCACAGAAATTTCCTCAGTCCCGCAAGTTTTCCGATGACAAATCCCCCTGCGAACGAGGAGATCACATAGATCAGTATAATGCCTGCGTTTACGTTCTCTTCACTCAGCCCCAGCTTATAAAGAAGAAGTGTCAGTACCAGCAGCAGTATCCCGGTTATGATATACGAACACAGAAGCGCCTTCAGCATCCACACAGCCCTGCGCTCCACCTTCAGTTTTCCGCCTGCTTTTTTCTCCATTTCATGTCCCTCCTGCGATTTTACGGTCTCATAGTCCGCTGTCTCACATATCACAAAGTTTCTTCTGATATAAATTCTATGAACGCCCCCGCAGTTTTATGACTCAGAAACGGACAGTCTTTACCCCATCTGTCTTCCCAGAAAATCGGCCGCGCTCTGCGCCACTTTCTGTTCCAGCTCTCCGAACTTCTTCTTTGCGTCTTTGTTGAGCAGGAGGACCGCTCCGATCACATCCCCCTCGCAGATAATCGGACAGATCGCCTCATCCCGGTATTCCCCCATTTCTGACGTAACCTTGATATATCCCGGTTCGCCGGCTCTCGCCACAAGCTGTCCCCGCTCCTGAAGAAGCTTCTCCGCATCCCTGCTGATGAACTGATCCTGCAGTTCCTTTTTCCCGCTTCCGGATGCCGCCACCACCTGATCCGTATCCGTGATGCACACGGTGCAGCCCATGGTCTGCGACAGGCTTTCCGCATAGAGTTTGGCCAGAGTACCGAGTTCTCCTATGGGAGAATATTTCTTCAGTATGATCTCCCCTTCCCTGTCTGTAAATATCTCGAGAGGATCTCCTTCCCGGATCCTCAGCGTTCTCCTGATTTCCTTCGGAATGACGACCCGGCCGAGGTCGTCGATCCGTCTTACAATGCCCGTTGCCTTCATATAAAAATTCCTCCGTCTTACAAGATTCTACATTCTTAAATCCTTCTGTCATTAAATGTAGTATCTGTAAAACGGAGGAAAATATTCGTCTCTCTTTTTCCGCAGATATTCTCTATTCCATTCCTCTGTATTCCTGCGCAATGTTCAGCACATGGTCGCCCATTCTCTCAAAATCCGTCAGAATCTCGGAGAACACAATCCCGCTCTGGGGCTTGCATTTTCCTTTTTTCAGCCGCTGCATCTGTTTCTTGAAATACTTGTCGCGCATGTCGTCTGTCTTCTGCTCCATGGCAACCGCCTGGCCGAGCACTTTTTCCACATTTCCGGCATCCACATCCTTTACATTGTCAAGAGATGCGATGCACTGCTTTTTCATCTCTGCAAGCTCTTCCAGAACATTGTCAGAAAACTTGAGATCCCACTTCTTCATATCGTCGGCATACTCGGCGATATTCACGGCATGATCACCGATCCTCTCCAGATTGCTGATGATGGCATAGTATCCGTTGATTTTTCTCGAATCATCCATGGACATCTCACTTGCCATCAGCGAGACCACATATTCTGAAATTCCCTTGTTGAGATAATCTATGTACTCTTCCCTCTCGGTCACTTTAGTCCGGGCTTTCTCATCGTATTTGATAAGCGTATCAAATGCATCCGAAATATTCTTTGAGACCATCTCCTGCATCCGCATCACTTCATCCCTCACCTGCGAAACAGCCACTGCACTGTGGCCGATTGCATAAGACGATTCAAACGGACGGATATATTTGAGTCTGAGCTCTTCGTCCTCTTCCTTTTTGCTGTCCGGAAGCACTTTTGTTGCAAACTCAGCCATATTCGTTCCGAACGGAAGAAGGATCAGAGTTGTCGCTATATTAAATATCGTGTGGGCATTCGCGATCTGTGCAACGGGATCTCCCGGTGTAAGTGATTCGATCAGACTTACATACGGTGTCGTCATACAGACAATGGTAAAGGTGAACGTCCCGATGATATTAAACATAAGATGAATGATCGTGGTACGCTTTGCATTGACCTTCATGCCGATGGAAGCCAGGACCGCCGTGATACAGGTTCCGATATTCTGTCCGAACAGAACATACACCGCACTGGAAAGCGGTACCAGACCTGTTGCCGCAAGCGCCTGAAGGATACCGACCGATGCCGACGAAGACTGAATGATGGCTGTAAATACCGCGCCGACCAGAATCCCGATCAGAGGATTGCTGAACTTCGTCATCAGATTGATAAACGCCTGGGAGTCCTGTAGCGGTTCCATCGCCGCTCCCATCATGTCCATTCCCATGAACAGGATACCCAGTCCGGCAAAAATACTGCTGATATGATGAACCTTCTCATTCTTTACAAACATCATAACCGCCACGCCGACAATGGCAAAAAGCGGTGCGATCGCTCCGATATCCAGGGCGATCAGCTGGCCGGTGATCGTTGTTCCGATATTGGCTCCCATGATGATCCACACTGCCTGTTTCAGCGTCATGAGCCCTGAATTCACGAAACCGACCACCATAACCGTTGTCGCAGATGAGGACTGGATCACCGCAGTGATAGCCGCTCCGACCAGAACACCTTTGACGCGGTTTGAAGTAAGTTTCTCAAGGATTGATTTCATCTTGTTCCCTGCGGCCGCCTCAAGACCTGTACTCATCATCTGCATTCCGTACAGGAACAGCGCAAGTCCGCCGAACAGCGAGAGGACGTCTGTTATACCCATTACTCTTTTCTCCTTTAGTGAAAGCTGTATTTAGTTTTAATACTTCCCGCGTTTTTTACGCGCTATTATTAAACTAACATGGGCCTGTCTGATGTGTCAATGCAGATTTTACATTTTCTTAATGTTTTCTTTACTTTCCGTTTACGCACTTTTTACTTTTCGATGCAGTTCCCGTCATCTATTTCCTTATTGAAAACACCGCTTTATTCTGCTAAAATTTTAAAAGCGGGAAAAGAAAGGAAGTGGCGGTGAATATGAATTTAACAATACCGATCGAGACTTCCGCAAGACATATCCATATCACGGAAGAAGATTTTCATACCCTGTTTGGCCCCGGTGCAAAGCCGACTTTTTCAAAAGAACTGAGCCAGCCCGGACAGTATGCGTGCAAGGAGCGGCTTGCGGTGGTCGGACCAAAGGGGCGGTTTGAAAAAGTTGTCATACTGGGCCCCTGCCGACAAGAGACACAGGTGGAGATTTCTGTAACCGACGCAAGACGTCTCGGAATCCCCAGCGTTATACGTCAGTCCGGTGATCTGGAAGGAACCCCGGGCTGTCTTCTCATCGGCCCGAAAGGGAAGGTTGAGCTTCAGCGCGGAGTTATTGTCGCCAAACGTCATATTCATATGACACCGGTAGACGCGATACGCGCTCACGTCAAGGACAATGACATCGTCTTTGTCATCACGACAAGCTACGAGCGCTCTCTGATCTTTTCCGATGTGGTAGTCAGAGTCAGCCCGTCCTATTCTCTGGCCATGCATGTTGACACAGATGAAGCGAACGCCTTCGCCAATGAAGACAATCCCACAGGGGTCATTCTCAAACTGTTCAACGGACATACCTACAGCCTTCAGACATGGGCGGAAGAACTTCAGGCGGGAATACACAGATAAAAACGTGGAATATTAATGATAATCAACAGGAGGTAACACGTCATGAGCAAGATTGAAGAAGTAAGAAGTGCAATGGTGGCTGCAATGAAAGCCGGGGACAAGGAGCGCAAAGCCGCTCTCTCTTTCCTTCTGTCCTCTCTTAAAAACAAGGCAATCGACAAGAGAGCGGATCTGACGGAAGAAGAAGAAAATCAGGTGATTTTAAAAGAGATCAAACAGCTCAAGGAGACCATCGACATGACTCCTGCCGACCGTACCGATCTCCTTGCCGAGACAGAGAAGCGGCTTGCCGTTCTTGAAGAATATGCCCCGAAGATGATGAGTGAAGAAGAAATCCGGGCCGTGATCAGCGAAGTGCTTTCCGGGCTCGGCATTGAGAAGCCTCTCGCGAAGGACAAAGGGCGTATCATGAAAGAACTGATGCCGAAGGTAAAAGGACGGGCGGACGGTAAGCTTGTCAATGAACTCGTAGCAGGATTCATACAGTAGAAGGAGCTTTATCTCATATGTTTATCCTGATCTTTGAGCAGCTGCTGAAGATGTTCTTCATCATGCTGCTCGCATTTGTATGTTATAAGATTAGACTTGTCAGCCAGGAAGGAAACCGGTCCGTATCCAATCTTCTTCTCCTGGTCGTAAATCCCTGTCTCATCCTGACCGTGTATCAGGAAACCGGATATGATCCGGATCTGGTGAGAGGTCTTCTTCTGGCATTTGCGGCTGCGGCCGTCTCACATATTATCGGAATTTTCATTTCCACAGTGCTGATCCGCCCCGAAGGCAGAACGGACTACGGGATCGAGCGGTACAATGCCATGTACTCCAACTGCGGCTTTATCGGCATTCCTCTGATCAACAGTGTTCTCGGCAGCAGCGGTGTCTTCTATCTCACCGCCTACATGGTCGCGTTTAATCTTTTCTCCTGGACGCACGGGGTCATCCTCATGGAGAAGAAATGTTCTCTCCGCAATCTGAAAGAAGGCGTGCTCTCCCCGATGTTCCTCTCGACAGTCGCGGCCGTACTGCTGTTCTTCATCCGGTTCAGGATCCCGGGAGTACTTCTTGATTCTCTGAACTATATCGCCGACATGAATACTCCCCTGGCCATGATGGTTGCAGGATTTTCCGTGGCGCAGGCCGATCTTGGAAAAATGTTCCGCAATCTCAGAATCTATTATATCTCTTGCATTAAACTGATTCTGCTTCCGGTGATCATGACTGCCTTGCTTATGATCATGCGGCTTCCGTCCGATGTGGCCAGCACTGTTCTGATCGGAACCGCATGCCCCGCTGCCGCCACCGGAACGATGATGGCGATACGCTATAAGCAGAACTATACCTATTCTTCCGAAATTTTTGCTCTCACGACAGTCCTGTCCCTGGTCACAATTCCTGCAGTTGTCTTTCTCGCCGAAATTGTGCTATAATGTTCCGCGCAGGCGTCACGCCTGCTCAAGATTTTAACAGAAATGAGACTGGCAATATGAGAATACTGATCTTATCATGCAATACAGGCGAAGGACATAACTCGGCAGGACGCGCCCTGATGGAGTATGCCCGGTCCCGCGGAGATGAGGCTGATCTGATGGATATCATGATACTGGGCGGGAAGCGGGTCTCCCGTTTTGTGGGCGGAGGATATGTATCTGTGGTCAAGCATACCCCTGCATTCTTTTCCATGCTGTACAGGGTGGGAGGACTGGTCAGCTCAAACAGACATAAATCCCCGGTTTACTATGCCAATGCGCTTCTGGCCGGAAGGCTTCGGCGATATCTGGATGACAATCCTTACGACGTGATCGTAACCCCCCATCTTTTTCCGGCAGAGACACTGACTTACATGAAACGAAAACACATGCTCAGCCAGAAAGTGGTGGCTGTCGAAACAGATTACACCTGTATCCCTTTCTGGGAAGAAACCGAATGTGACTATTATATTGTTCCCCATGAATCTCTGATCGACGAATTCGCCGCAAAAGGAATTCCGCGGGAGAAACTTCTTCCATACGGCATCCCGGTCAGGCCTGCGTTTTCCAGGCCCTGCAGGAAAGCGGATGCCCGGGCGGTCTGCCGGATCCCGGAAGACGCCTCTGTCTACCTCATCATGAGCGGAAGTATGGGATTCGGCAAGGTAAATCTTCTGGTAGCCGGCCTTCTCACCCATCTCGGCCCGAATGAATATATCATCGTGATCTGCGGAAACAATCTGCGTCTTCGCCGGATTCTTCATACCGCTTTCGGAAGGCATCCTCAGATACGCATTCTCGGCTATACCGATCACATCTCGGCATATATGGATGCCTGTGACGTGATCTTCACCAAACCGGGCGGACTGACCAGCACCGAGGCGGCTGTAAAAGGGATACCGATCATTCATACAAAGCCCATCCCGGGCTGTGAAGTGAAAAATCTGGAATTTTTCACCTCCCACGGCATGTCAGTGGCAGGGCGGAAGCTGAGCGATCAGATCAGTCTCGGACAGTCTCTGCTCCGCGACAGAGACCTGCAGGAAGAGATGCGCGGGAACCAGAAAAATACTCTTCCCCATAATGCCGCGGAAAACATCTGCGGTCTTCTGAAAAATCTCTGTGAAAAGCAGGACGGACAGAGCGGACGCTCTGTGCAGTGATATAACAGAAAGAAGTGATACTATGCAACAATATTATTTTTTCATCCTGCTCGGCTATCTCTCAGGCAGCATACTCTTTGCCCGTCTGATTCCGAAATACTGCTGCGGCATTGATATCTGCGCGCTGAGCCGCGACAAAAATCCCGGTGTATTCAACGCGTTCGAGCACGCCGGCCCGGGGATCGGCATCCTTGTTCTGTGCCTGGAACTGGCCAAAGGTTTCTTTCCGGTTCACTTTGCATTAAGTATACTGGATCCCGGTCAGAGGATGTTTGCACTTGTTCTGGCAGCTCCGGTATTCGGACATGCATTTCCTCTCTTTCATTTCAGAGAGGGCGGAAAGTCCATCGCGGTTTCCTTCGGATGTCTTCTGGGACTGTTTCCGGATCTCCGGCCGGTATTGACGCTTGCCATGTTCTATCTTCTCTTTTCACTGATAATAATCATCGAGCCCCATCTGGTGCGGAGTATCGTAACCTACGTATGTCTCAGTCTGGCATCCGTTCGGAATTTATCACTCCCCTCCATCGTGCTCGGTATTCTGCTCATTTCATTGATCGTCATAGTCAGACATATGCTGAAAGCAGAAAAAGAACCGGTCAGCATCCGCCTTCTCAGGCGGAACCGCTGACCGGTTCTGCTTCTCTGCTGCAGTCTCTGGAACCGAAGATTCCATTCACTGATCCCGCGATTCCCATTTCCGGTAAATTGCTTCCAGCGCATCCACTGTACCGTCAATCCCCAGCAGGCTGACATTGAACATCATGCTGTTGGCCTCGATGCTGCCCCATTCTCTTCCGGTTCTTGATTCATAATAGATCCGGCGCTCTCTGTCCGTTTTCTTGATCCTGTCAGCCGCTTTCTTCTCATCCAGATTATACAGCTTCATAATCCTGCGCACGCGGTCTTCCTTATATGCATATATGAACGCATTGATGCAGTTGGAATAATCGCCGAGCACATAATCCGCACATCTCCCCACGAAAATACCGGGTCCCTGCTCAGCCAGTTTCCGGATAATGGCCGACTGTCTCTCATATACCCGGTCCGTGAGCGGTCTACCCGATTCGTCGCTGGTCACAAATGCACGGTACTCCACGCTTCCTGCCGCATAAGCTGACAGAAATCTTCCCAGAACCGTCTCATCCACCTTTGTCGCATCTTCATTGCTGATACGAAGTTCCTGCGCCGCCATATGGATCAGGTTGTGGTCATAAAGCGGAATATCAAGTCTCTCCGAAAGGCGGTTTCCCACCTCGTGTCCGCCGCTGCCGAACTGTCTTCCGATGGTAATGATCGTATGTTTCATCATAGATGCCACTCCTCTCTGCGAACCCCCGCATTTATATGCACCTATTATACCATTATTCACGCTGTAATGGACAGAAAATCGCAGTATTTTCACTTCTTTTTACTGACTATTCTGAAATACTCTCTTGATGTCACAAGATACATCACAATATAGAACAACGCAAAAATCAGATAGCAGACAGCCGTCACCATGATCAGGAACTTCTGATCTGTCACTCCGAGGATTACGACCATCTTCGAAATCATCGGGAACGCAAACGCCGTGTGGATTCCGGATACGATCAGAGGCAGGAAAAATACAGTAAGCACCTGGGAATTGATGCTCTGCTTCACTTCTTTCCGTGTCATGCCGACTTTCATCAGAATATCAAAACGGTCCTGATCCTCATATCCCTCCGAGATCTGTTTATAATACATGATCAGCACGGTGCCGAAAAGAAATACGATTCCCAGAAGCAGCCCCAGGAAGAACAGACCTCCGTTCAGCCCGTAAAAGCCTGCACGCTCAAACTCTCTGCTCTCCACGCTGGCCGGCGGACAGGAAGAATCCGGTTCATTCCGCAGACCGTCCGCCAGAGCTTCGATCTCATCTTTGATCTGTATCTGCTCCGATTCTCCGCAGTCTGCGTCAAACCCGAAGCACTTTTCTACCTGAGACATGTTATCGCCGTAGATCTCCGCTTCTCCCCGCTCGATCCCGCGAATCACAGATTCATCTTTCACGATCAGGAACACACCGGAAGAAACATTCGCCACATCTCCGCCCACAGAGATAAATTCCGGAACATTCTCCTTCACCTTCCATGTACCGCAGTTCTCAAGCGAAATCGTATCATATCCGTAGTTCATCTTTGTCGTGTACAGGAGGACCTCATCGCTGTCCAGCGTCTTTTCTTCTCCCATAAGGCGGTTATAGTCCTCCAGCGGGAAAATATACATCTGCCGGATGTCCTGCATAAGGTCTACCGCTTCGCTTCCGTATGCCTCTCCCGCGTCAAAATAGAACATATCCTCCGCCTGAAAAGCCGCCACACTCAGCATGGTGTACTCCATCACATTTTCCATATGAACCCCATGTGCCTCTGTGATACTGCTGATTCCGTCATACAATGCGTCCACGCTCTCTCCCTCCGCCGGATATGCATTTACCACAATATCCCTGGGATACCGCTGCCGCAGTCCTTCTTCTGTTCCGAGAAACAGACAGGATGTGGAAGATACCGTAACCAGAACCATGGTAGAAAGAATACAGATCGAGGCAAGCCCCGCGCCATTGCGTTTCATCCGGTATGTCATGGAAGAAAGAGAAACAAAATGTTTCGTCTTATAGTAATAGGATTTCTTCTTCTGAAGCATCCTGCACAGTGTCACCGAACCTGCGATAAACAGAAGATATGTCGCGCCGATTACCAGAACCACCGCTCCGAAGAACATGGCGACTGCCGTAACCGGATCGTCAATGGTAACCGCGATCCGGTATGCGTACACCAGAAGAGCCAGTCCCAGCACTGCCAGGATCCAGTTGGCTTTCGGAGGCTTCTCTCCCACGTTCTCGCTTCTGAGCATCTCCACCGGACGGGACCGCAGAATAACGACAAGCATCCTCAGCATGACCAGGAAAAAGATTCCCGCAAAGAGGACTGCCGTGTCAGCCAGCGCATCCGGGTCTGCCGCGAATCCGAAATCCGCCATTCCTCCCAGTATCCGCGCCGCTGTCAGCTCCACCGCTTTTGACAGGAGCACCCCGCAGGCAAGACCCGACACCAGAGAAACTGCTGCAGTCAGAATGTTCTCCCACAGGAGGATTTTCACCAGATTACGCTTTCCCATTCCAAGAATATTGTAGAGACCGAATTCCTTCTGCCGCCTCCGGATCAGAAAAGAGTTCGTATAATACAGAAAGATCAGAGAGAACAGTCCGATCACAATCACGCCGAATCCCAGGACACTCTGCAGCGTCTCCGCTCCCGGAACTTTCCGGAACTCTTCGCTCCTGCACAGAAAGGAGACGATATAATACATCATGACCATACAGATACAGGTCAGAATATAGGGGTAATAGAGTTTCTTGTTTTTTGATATTCCCGTGGCCGCAAGCCTGATATACAGTCCTCTCTTCATCGTCTCTCACCACCTGTCGCAAGCATGGTCAGAGTGTCAGATATCCTCTGATAGAACTGTTCATCCGTCATATCTCCTCTGTACAGCTGATGGAACACCTCGCCGTCCTTGATAAAGAGCACTCGCCCCGCGCGGCTGGCCGCTTTTACGGAATGTGTAACCATGAGAATCGTCTGTCCCCTGCTGTTGATCTTCGCAAACAGGGCCAGCAGTTCGTCCGTGGACCGGGAGTCCAGAGCTCCTGTAGGCTCATCGGCAAGCAGAATCCGGGGATCCGTTATAAGCGCCCGGGCCGCAGCAGCTCTCTGCTTCTGTCCTCCGGACACTTCATAGGGATATTTGTCGAGCAGACTCTCGATTCCCAGTTCTCTGGCAATGGGAAGAAGCTTCTGCGGCATTGCCTTATAGGAAAGCCCTTTAAGAACCAGGGGAAGCAGTATATTGTCTCTGATGTTAAATGTGTCCAGCAGATTGAACTCCTGGAACACGAATCCCAGATTATCCCTGCGAAACTCCGAAATATCTTTGTCCTTTACCGATGACAGAGGTTTTCCGTCCAGATACACCTCTCCTTCCGTAGGTTTGTCCAGCGCCGCCATGATATTGAGGAGCGTGGTTTTCCCCGAGCCGCTCTCTCCCATGATCGCTACATATTCACCTTCTTCTACAGAAAATGTCACCCGGGAGAGTGCCTGTACCTGATTCCCTCCAAACCGGGGTCTGTATATCTTTTTCAGATTTCTCACTTCTAAAACAGTCATTTCCATGACCTCCTTTTGATTTGTTACCGAGTGCTCCTCCTGAGCTCTCTTTCCGAAAATCAGTATAACAGGGACAGCCGGAATGCCGACATCGAATCCTGTGACATTCCGGCCGTCCCATGTGACATTTCTGTAATGTCTGACGCGCCCCGCGGTTTTCATATCCCTGGATCAGCATATCCTCTCCCGTCATTATGCAGCGCCTACTCCGTACGGAGAGGATAAGACCTGAGATCTATCGTGAATCTGCTCCCCTTTCCGGGCTCTGACGCCACCGTAAGTCTGTGTCCCAGCCGGTCTGCTGTCATTCTGCACAGATAAAGCCCGATTCCGGTGGACTTTTTATCCAGTCTTCCGTTATACCCTGTATATCCTTTCTCAAAAATACGCGGCAGATCTTCCGAAGCTATGCCGATTCCGGTGTCCGCAACCGCCATTTTCTTCTGTCCGTCCACTGAGATGGTCACGGTTCCCTCTGCCGTATACTTGACCGCATTGGACAGAAGCTGCTCAATAATAAAAGACAGCCATTTTTCATCCGTCAGCACCCGCTCGTCCGTTCCGTCATATACGAGCCGGATCCTTTTGCGGATAAACTGACCGGCATATTTTCGGATTGCTTTCCGGATAATTCCATCCAGCGCATATTCCTGTATGACCAGGTCCGAACCTCCTCCCCCCAGTCTCACATAGCTCAGCGCCATGTCCGCATACTGCTCCACCCGAAAAAGTTCAGCGCGGAGTTCCCGGTTCTCCGCGGTATCGTCCTGCTGAAGCAGAACATTCATGACGGCAATCGGGGCCTTGATCTGATGAACCCACATGGCATAATAATCTTCCATATCTTTGCGGGCCTCTTCCTGTGTCTCTTTTTCTCTGCGGAGTGCCGTCTGCAGGCCGCGTATAATCTCCTGGTAATCCTCCTCCGCCCTGTTTTCCGGGACCGGCAGGCTGTCACTTTCCACATCCGCCGCCCCGTACAGGGCCTCCAGTTCCCTGTGTTTTCTTTTCTCCCGCAGAAATTTCCGCAGGAAAAATCCCGCCGTAACTACCGTACAAAGAAGCAGAGGATAACCGATTACCCGCATATCGATGCCGTACAGTGCAAAAACCGCACCGAATATTGCCGTACAGGCAAGTCCCCACAGAATACAGCTTCTTCTGCTGTAAATATATTTCAGTAAATCTTTCATTTATCTGATGCCCTGCTCCTTCTCAATGATGTAGCCTTCTCCCACTTTTGTAGTTATAAAATCCTTCAGGCCGGAACTCTCCAGTTTCTTCCTGAGACGCGCGATGTTGACCGTGAGAGTATTCTCCTCAATATAATCATCTGTTTCCCAGAGTTTTGTCATAAGCGTGTCCCTGCTCACAAGCCGGCCATTGTTCTCCATCAGTGTCTGCAGAATCCGGAACTCATTTCTGGTCAGACTGATCTTCTTCCCCTCATATGTCAGACAGGTATCATACAGATTCAGCATTGCTCCCCTGTGCTCCAGGATGGGGACTTTGCCGGACAGATCGTAGGTCCTCCGAAGAACCGCCTGTGTCTTCGCCGTCAGAACTCCCAGGTCAAAAGGTTTTGCGATAAAATCATCTCCGCCCATATTCACCGCCATGATAATATTCATATTGTCCGCCGCGGAAGAGATAAATATGACCGGGACATCCGATACTTTGCGGATCTCACTGCACCAGTGGTAGCCGTTGTAAAACGGAAGTGTAATGTCCATAAGCACCAGATGCGGATCATATTCCGCAAAAGTCTTCATCACACCGCGGAAATCCTGCACATACTCCGCTTCATTCCCCCACGCTGTCATTTCCTTCTGTATCGCCCGGGCCATCGCCAGGTCGTCCTCTATAATCAGTATCCTGTACATGCTGCAGACCTCCTAAAAAATCGCCTATACTCTGAAAAGAGTATAGACGATTTTCTTTCTCTGCACAACCGCAGGTCTCAATTTTCTCTTGTACATTTTCCTCATGGTTCCGGTCCGCGTCAAAGGGCCGGGGATTATACCGTCTCCGGAGAGATCACTCTCTGAATGTGAATGGCCAGGAACCCGATCTCCTCTTTTCCGACCGGTTTTTTCAGCTCCTTTTCCATAAACCGGCACACAGCGCGGGCCGTCTCTCCGGTCTTCGGGTAATTTGTAAAAATAAAATCATTAAAGTCCACATTCGTGGTCTCGCCGCGGCGTGTTCGGGCAATCATATAATACAGATGACTCATCAGACGGGTATAGGCCAGGGAGTCTTTTGGCAGCTTCTGGCCGAAAGCCTCCTCGATCATCTCGATCCCCTCATTGATAATCCGGGTCGTATCAAGAGCCACAGACACCTGTTCATCGGAGAGCCCCGCATGTATATGAAGCGTGATGAATCCCACCTCATCATCTGTGATCTCACATCCTGTCATCTCCCGTATAATATCTCTGCCTTTAAGCGCCACAGAATACTCTCCGGAGAACAGAACCCGGATATCGGGAGTGAAGGGATTCGCCATCTGGCGGTTTTCTCTGGCCCGCTTCGCTGCAAGTGCGATATGATCTGCCATGGGAAGAAGAATCTCGTGATTCACCTCATGAAAAACTTTCTCAGCCTCTTCAATTATCCGGCCCGCCACCTCGATGAACTCGGGGCTGATCCCGTTGACTACTTTAAGCACGGACTGGTTCTTCTGTCTGGTGACGAGAGAATATACTTTCGCCCCTTTTATGTCAGCCAGCTTTTCTGTTGGCCTTTTCCCGAACCCTACTCCGTTTCCGAGGAAGATCAGCTCCCTCTTCGCCCGTTCGTCATATACAAGCAGTCCGTTATTATTCAGCACTTTGATGATCCGATACATCCTTCCCTGCCCCCCTGGTTTCTGTCTGTCTTTCATCGCTGCGGGGCATCGGATTCTGTTCGTCTCCCCGGTGCCCCGTCCGTTCCATTTCAGAAGCCTGCGATCTCCGCAACTTCATCCAGCTCTGCAACTCTTCCGGATTTTGTAAGACGGATCTCCTCTCCTTCCTGGAGACTTGTAAATACGATGATGCACTCATCTGATTTTGCATGTTCTCTGATATATTTTATATCAAACCCTATGAGCTTGTCACCCTTTTTCACCTGATCACCGTCTTTTACGAATGCCTCGAAGCCTTCTCCGTTCAGGTTGACCGTATCCACTCCGATGTGGATCAGGTATTCTGTCCCATCGCTGCCTTTAAGACCTACCGCGTGCTTTGACGGAAATACGAACGAAACTTCCGCGTCCTCCGGGGCATAAGTCATCCCTTCTGCCGGTCTTATAATATACCCGTCACCCATCATCTTCCCTGCAAATGCTTCGTCAGATGCCTCGGTGATCGGCGCCGCTTCCCCGGATACAGGAGCACAGAGCACCTTCTTCACCTTCAATTCCCCGGATGCCGCCCCGGCATCTGTTGCATCATCCTTTGCCGAAGCCGACTCTGAAGACGCCTCGGCCGGTTCAGATTCAGAGATATATTCCTCGTCCGGAGCAGTTTCCAGATAGTCCTCCAGATTGGATTTGACAACTGATACAGAAGGCCCGTAGATGATCTGGATTCCCTGGCCTTTTCTGATTATTCCCGAGGGAGATGTGGCTTTGAGTATTGCTTCGTTTACGAGTTCCGGCTTTACGACGGTACAGCGCAGTCTTGTCGCACAGCAGTCCACATCTGAAATGTTTTTCTTTCCGCCAAGTCCCTGTGTGATAAGAACACTTCTCTCGTCTCCGGCAGACGCCGCCGCGCCGTCTCCTGTCTGTCCCTGTTTTGCCTTATAGTCAGCCTTTGTATAAAGCTTTGTCTCCGCATCGTCATCCTCCCGTCCCGGTGTTTTCAGGTTCATTTTCTTAATGAGCACCGTGAAGATCACGTAATACAGAATAAAGTAAATAATTCCTACCGGAATGATCCGAAGCCAGCTGGTCTTTGCATTTCCCTGAAGAATGCCGAAGAGGAACAGATCCAGAAAACCGCCTGAGAATGTAAGTCCCACCGCAATATTCAGTATGTGTGCGATCATGTATGCCGCTCCGGCCAGAATTACCTGTACAACAAACAGGATGGGCGCAACGAAGAGGAAGGAGAACTCAAGAGGTTCTGTGATTCCTGTCAGCATGCACGCCAGCGCCGCCGAGAGCAGGAGACCTCCGGCCTGTTTCTTCTTCTCCGGCTTCGCGCACCGGTACATGGCAAGCGCCGCTCCCGGAAGTCCGAAGATCATGAAGATAAACTCACCGGAAAAGTACCTTGTCGCATCCGCGCTGAAATGTACCGTAGTCGGATCGGCAAGCTGTGCGAAGAAGATATTCTGTCCTCCCTCCACAATCTGTCCTGCCACTTCCATGGTACCGCCCACTGCTGTCTGCCAGAACGGAAGGTAGAAGACATGATGCAGGCCGAATGGAATCAGCGCACGTTTGATAATACCGAAGATCAGGGTTCCCAGGTATCCTGTGCCTGTGACAAGTCCTCCCAGAGCGTAGATTCCGTTCTGTACGACCGGCCATATAAAGTACATCAGAATACCGACGCCTACGTATGTAATAGTTGAAACGATCGGCACAAACCTTGATCCCCCGAAAAATGACAGCGCGTTCGGAAGCTGAATCTTATAAAATCTGTTATGCAGTGCCGCGACGCCGAGACCTACGATTATACCGCCGAACACGCCCATCTGAAGCGTCTGGATGCCGCACACGCTCACAATGGTTCCGCTCAGTACATCCTCGGCTATTGTTCCGTCGGCAAGAATCTCTCCCCGCACGGTCAGCATGCCGCTGATCGTCGCATTCATGACAAAGAATGAGATCATTGCCGCAAGAGCCGCAACCTCCTTCTCCTTCTTCGCCATACCGATCGCTACACCTACCGCAAATATAATCGGCAGGTTGTCAAAGATAATATTTCCCGCCCGGCTCATGATCGTGAGCAGAGCGTTCAGTATGGTCCCCTCACCGAGTATTGTCTGCAGACCGTACGTCTCGATGGTTGTCGCGTTTGTAAAAGAACTTCCGATTCCCAGAAGCAGGCCTGCTACCGGGAGGATTGCGATGGGGAGCATAAAGCTCCGTCCGACTCTCTGCAAAACGCCAAAAATTTTGTCTTTCATGTGTCTTTCCTCCTTCTTGAACTCTCATTCTGAATACTGCGATATGCGCCTGCTGCGCACCTCGCCTCCGCTTCGCTTCGGCGCGGTCGCGGGCTTGCGCCTCCGGACTGGTGCATCCTGCATTCGCTTCAAGCCCTGCTGCGCACCTCGACTCCGCTCCGCTTCGTCTCGGTCGCGGGCTTGCGCCCAATACCTGTCCGAAGAGCCGTTTCGGAAAGCCAGCTTTCCACACGGCTTTTCGGACAGGTGCAGGGCTTGAAGCTTGTACGCAAAAAAAAGCATAAACTAAACCTTTTCCCCACTTATAAAGTGGAACCAAAGGATAGTTTATGCCTGCCTTACAGTAACACACTATCGCGTATTCATTTTCCACGTCTAGTATAAACAAAATCGTGCCGAATAGTCAACCCTGTAATTTTGACCAATTTACTGCGGAAATAACTGTGCAATCTGTCCAACTACTGTCAGTTCTTTCTCTTTCCATGCATCGTCTCATTCGTTTTCATTAGAATATGAAACGTGAATAAGACGGTACACTAACCGAGAATCTGTATCGCGGCATCTCCGTCGCCGCTGATAGAGAATCCCGTTTTCTCATAAAACTCCGTTATCAGTTTCAGATACTGATCCGGCCCGGTATATCCCACCGGAGCCATATCATATCCCAGAGGCGCCTTGATCAGCGTTACCTGTCTCTTTTTTAACTGATCCAGTATCTCAAGCATGCACACCTTTCCGTATCCCTGTCCGCGAAGGGTGAGATCCGGAACATAGAAGTCCAGTATATCTGCTTTGAATTTACTCTCAAGGAAATACTGCAGATGAAAGACCTGTACACCTTTCTCAAATACATCCACATTTTCTCCCTTATAGTGAAATTCCAGAATATGCGCACTTTTATCAGACAGAGTGACACCTCTGAAATAATCTTTTCTAATATACAATACTATTGCCATGATCGTTTCTTCCTAATTCTTTGGTATTTCAACAGAGACTCCTCCTGTAATTATATCAATCCGGAACCGGAATGACAATGTCCAAAATATCACGGAAGGAGTTCCCTCACCATTCTGCCGTCATAAATCACAGAATCCACATGATCCGCTTCTATCTGATACAGTGCATGCGCGGCGAGATGCTCTGCCGCCTGCTCCAGATCCCGGATACCGCTTGTATCTGCATACAGGCTGACAACAGCTTCCAGTCCATCCTCGGTAAGCATACATTCCCGCTCCCTCATGCCGATCCTTTTCATGACCTTCGGCAGCGCATACCGTGAGAAAATGATCTTCTTCTCCTCCGGTGTATAATCCGGAATCTCAATCACGGCAAACCGCGACATCAGCGGAGCGCTGATCTGATCCCGGTCATTTGCGGTAGCGATCGGATAGACCCCGGTGGTCGGGATCATGCATTCTATGTAATTGTCCGTAAACCCGAGGTTGTCCAGCAGAGTCAGAAGGACGTCCGCCGGATTTCCGTTTCCTTTCCCCGAAGCCGCCTTATCCAGCTCGTTGATGATAAAGACCAGGCTGGACTCACCGGCCATGGAGAAAGCCTCCATGATGATGCCCGGTTTGGCATTGGCATAGATTCTTGAACTTCCGGTGAGCTGCTCCGGATCATTAATCGAGCTCATGTCAAGAGTAGTCCACGGCAGTTTCAGGATCCTGGCCACCGCATAGGCGATCTGGGATTTTCCCGTTCCCGCCGGTCCGATCAGCAGCAGTCCGTATGCCGGCAGCGTATGAGTCCTGTTGATCTGGATAATCGTCTCTATAATTCTCTGTTTCACCCGCTCCATGCCATAGAGTTCTTCATCCAGTATCCTGCGAGCCTCATACACATCAATAGACTCTAAATAATTGCGTTTCCACTGAATATTCATCATGAT
>ERZ1090862.240-NODE-240-length-24170-cov-6.571926_pt1 | contig 24170 bp, 19 predicted proteins | sample MGYA00478481_ERZ1090862 | MGnify/ENA primary metagenome ERZ1090862 (study PRJEB33644, sample SAMEA5815745) | chicken gut metagenome | biome: Chicken; feature: Gastrointestinal Tract; material: Caecum | place: Ireland | collected 2019-01-01 | study: A study of the... | reverse complement strand
GGTTCTGTTAATTGGAATAGCTGTTGTGTTTCTTAACTTAATAACCTTCATATTTGAAAAGAAAATCTGGAGGAACAGGAATGAAAAAGAAAAAAATCTTGAAAAAAGTAAATGATATCTGGACGGATATTTCAACAAGAATCCTTTTAGAAATTTTTATGTTTATATTTCGCATATGCAAGATAGAGTGAATGAAACTGAGATAACTATGATTGTACCGAAATTCGGTACGGCTGCCGTTTAGACCAGCGATAAATAAAATTTAAACTTATTTGAAGCGTACCGAAATTCGGTACGAGAAAGGGGACAGCACATTGGATCAGAAAGAAATTGAAGAGGTGAGGAATATGATCAGGATCGATTTGGAGAAAAACCGGGAGAAGAACAGGAAAGAACTCCGCAGACGTATGGAGACATATCAGAGGAGATTTTTAAAAGATTTGATGAAGATGGAAAAGAACTGACGTACCGAAATTCGGTACACAGTCAGGAAAAGGATTGTACCGAATTTCGGTACGTAAAATTGAATAATATTCCAGAAATTTTTAAATGGCTCCGCTGTTACAGACACAGCGTTATCAAAACTGTAGTAGATTGCAGATAAGGCACTTGTTGCGGTTTCTGTGGTGTACGGTCTGAAAACGATTTGATTCCATAGAAAAGGTTAGAGAAAAGTTGCAAAGAGTGAGACGGATATTGTATATATATGAACAATATGATATCATCAGGATACAAAAGGAAAGGTGTAAATCGTTCTTTTAAATTTAGATTTTCAGAGAAGAAACAGAACGTACCGAATTTCGGTACGCAGGCTTTAAAAACTGTATCAAGACATTATATCAATAGAATTGCGAGGTGAAATCAATATGAAAAAGGAAGAACTGAAGGAAAAAATGGAAAAAGCCAAAGGCTGGGTCATCAAGTATAAAAAGCGGATTGCGGGGGCTGCTGCGGCAGTTATCCTGGTAGCGGTATGCGCTGTTTCCGGCGTTGCATTATCCACGCAGGCAGACGGAGATGCTGATGCCGGGACAAAGACGGTAGAAGCCCGGATTGACCAGGATAAAAAGAAGACGGCAGAGACGCAAAAGGGCGCAGCAGTGGCATTGAAAAAGGCGGAAACGGAAGAGAAGGACAGCGCGAAGGAAAAGACAGAAGAAAAAAAGAAGGCAGATGATAAAAAAGAGGCTGCGAAGGATACTTCCGATACAAAACAGGCGCAGAAGACAGCCAGCGCAGCAAGCCAGAAGAGTTCCTCTTCCTCAAAAGAATCGGGATCCTCAGGTTCTGGGAATGCGTCGTCATCAAGTTCATCCGGCAACAGCAACTCCTCCCAGGAAAGCAAGCCTGCAGCACAGCAGCCTGCCACTTCAGCACCGGCGGAGCAGAAACCTGCAGAACCAGAGCAGCCTGCACACGTCCATAACTGGGAACAGCAGTATAAGACGGAAAAGACCTGGGTAGATACTTCATGGGATGAAGAAGTGAGCGAACCGATCTATGAGACAGTGGAGAAGAGTATTTGTAATACTTGTGGAGCTGATATAAGCGGCTTTGCAGAGTCACATATCCTAGAAGGAAATTGTGAGGGATATCACTCTGAATGGGTAGAAGTCCAGACGGGAACAAATACATATACAGTCCATCATGAAGATGGACACTGGGAAGAACACCAGGTCCCGGCAGGATATAAATGCTCTGGATGTGGGGCGACAAAGTAGAAGTCAATAAGTGAATAGCAAAACGGATGTGAAAGATCTTATGAAAACATAGGGTCTTTTTTTTATTTCCCGGAAAAGGGGGGATGTGGACGAAAAAAGAGTATGGAACTGAAAAATCAAAGCATGGAGGAAAAAAGAACATGAAAAGATGGAAAAGAATGTTGGCATTGTTCCTCTCAATGGTCATGATCCTGACATCAGGGATTACTGCATTTGCAGAGGAGCATGTTGAGCCTTTGTCCGAAACTCCTGTCTATCAGCTAACGGTAAACCCGGTTGAGAATGGGACATTAATGGTCGAAGGAGAGTATGAAAGCACGGCTGAGAATACGTATCTGATTCAGCCTGGGACGGAAGTTAAAGTGCATGTGGATCCGGCAGAGGGGTATGAGATAGCACAAGTCCTGCTGACGGACAGTGCCGCAGAGAGTGAACTTGAAGTCACAGACGGTATTGTGACTTTCACGATGCCAGAAAGCGACTGTTCGATTTCTGCCGGGTTTTCTGCGATACCTCAGGAGTCTGTAGAAGAGGAAACAGAATCAGCGTCAGAGGAAGAGACAGCAGATGCTCAGGAAGAGCCTGTCGGAGAACAGATCCCTTCCGGACAGACAGAAGCAAATGAAACGCTGCAAGAGGAACAATCAACAGAAGAAACAAAGCCTCAAGAAGAAAAAACGGAAACAGCGGACGATCAATCGAATGAACAGGAAGAACAGGAGGGAGTTCCAAGATCTGTATACCGGAGCAGGGCGTTCTCTTTGTCGCGTGCGGCTGGGGAAACATGTTATGTTGATCCCGGTGCGGACCACGAATATGGCGATTGGGCGACTTGCGAATTTGATGTCATAACTGATGATGGCGTGTTTGAAGGATACTGTGCAGAACCGAATAAGGATACACCAGAAGGGACATTTGAAATCTCATCTTATAACAATGATTCAATCAAGGCAATCTTGATGTTTGCACCAGGTGGACCTTGGTTTGATCAAGCATGGTGGGATGCATTTGGATTTAATCCGGCGACAGGCGGAACGGATGGACATAATGACCCGTATTCATTGGCACATGCGTGTATTGGATACCTGTATTCTGGAGATACGACCGGATTGTCTGATGTAGATGTAGGTGAGATTCAAATGTATATAAATATGTTTAATGAATCTATTTACGCAGAATATGGCGGAATATCATTTGATGAATACAGTCTGTACATAGCTTACAATGACAGCCAGGATGTGGTTTGGATCGAACCAAACCCGAAAGGAAAACTGACATTACAGAAGAGTTCAGCGAATCCGGATCTGACGGATGGAAGTTCCTGCTACAGTCTTCAGGGCGCAGAGTATGGAGTATATAAAGACTCAGCATGTCAGAACCAGGTCGGGACGTTGACCACAGATGCGGCTGGAAACTCCAATACGATTGAAGTGACAGCAAAGCAGTATTATGTAAAAGAACTGAAGGCTCCTAAAGGATATGCGCTGGATACAAAAGTATATACAGTTACTGTTTCCGGAGATAAGACAGCGACACTAAAAGTAAAGGATCTCCCACAGTCAGACCCAGTAAGAATAGTATTAGGTAAAATCGACCAAGAGACTACTAAAGATATGCCGCAAGGATCAGCATCTCTTGAGAATGCAGAATTTGCCGTTAAATATTATGATGGATTCTACGATTCAGATCCAGCGGAACAAGGCGTATTTCCCAAAAGAACGTGGGTGTTGAAAACCAATCAAAATGGGAAAACAGCATTAACAGAAAGCCTTAAAGTGTCTGGCGATGAATTCTACTATATGACAACGGGAGATGTGACATTACCCCTCGGGACAATAACGATCCAGGAGACAAAGGCTCCGGCAGGATACCTGATAAATAATGAAGTGTTTGTCCGTCAGATCACATCGGACGGGTATGCGGAAAGTGTCAACACTTACAACGAACCTGAGATCCCGGAAACTGTCATCCGTGGCGGCGTCCGGATCGAAAAGTGGGATAATGACCTGAACAGGAAAGAGGCTCAGGGAACTGCAACGCTCCAGGGTGCACAGATCCAGATCATATCGGATAACAGCAATCCGGTTGTCGTGGAAGGAAAGACCTATAATAAAGGCGACGTCATCATGACACTGACAACAGGAGCAGACGGGTCTGCAGCTACTGGATCGGAGGTGCTGCCATATGGAAATTACATCGCAAAAGAGTCAAAATCCCCGGCAGGATATAACAATTCCGGTGTGGTCCAGAGATCATTCCAGATCCGCGAGCAGGGAGCGGTCGTGAACCTCAATACATCAGCTACAGCAATAAAAAATGATGTGATCCGTGGCGGTGTCCGGGTTGAAAAGTGGGACAACGAAACGAATGAGAAAGCGCCACAGGGTTCTGCTACGCTGGAAGGAGCAGTATTCCAGATCGTTTCCTTTAATGACCAGCCTGTTATGGTAAATGGGAAGGAATACCAGAAGAATGAAGTTGTGGCACAGATTACGACAGATAAGGAGGGCGTCGCGTCCACATCAGAATCCCTTCTCCCCTATGGGGATTATATCCTTCGCGAAGCGAAGGCTCCGGAAGGGTATAACAATACCGGAGTGATTCAGCGGACATTCCGTATACGTGAACAGGGCGTCATTGTAGACATGGATGAGACAGGCACCTCGATCAAGAACGATGTGATCCGGGGAGATCTGCAGCTCGTAAAGATCCAGGAGGATTATGACGAGGAAGAGGACCAGAAGACGCCATTGGAAGGAATCATATTTACGCTTACATCCAAGACGACAGGGGAAGTATTTAAGATAACGACAGATGAAAACGGGTATGCATCCACGACGCAGCTCGGCATCAGTGACCGTGGAAATCTTGTGTACGATACATACGTAGTTCATGAGGAGAATACGCCGGAAGGTCTGAAGCCTGTAAATGATTTTGAAATCACGATTTCGGAAGAGGGGCGTACCCTGTATTACATCCTGGAGGATAAGCAGATTATCAGTCCGGTCACAGTTGTAAAAGTAGACAGCACGACCGGGAAGACAATCCCTGTAGCGGATACAGAATTTGAACTCCTCGATAAAGATAAAAACGTCATTACCATGACGACCTATTATCCGAACAAGGTGGAACATAAGACCTGGAAGACGGATGAAAGCGGATCTTTTACCTTCCCGCAGAAGCTGCAGTACGGAACATATTATCTTCGCGAAGTGAACGCACCCGATGGATACCTGAAAGGGGAAGACCTGAAATTTGAAATCAAGGAAGGTCATGAATGGGAAGACCCGATCGAGGTGAGATATGCAGACGCTCCGGCGATGGGACGGATCACGGTCATGAAAGAAGACGCGGTTTCCGGGGATGCCTTGGAAGGGGCAGAATTTACCGTTACGGCAGCCGAAGACATCATTACCCCGGATGGGACACTCCGGGCATCTGCAGGTGAGGTCGTAGATACGATAACATCGGCTGCGGATGGGACTGCGCAGAGCAAAGAACTGTTCCTCGGAAAGTACACTATTAAGGAGACGAAGCAGCCGATAGGCTATGCAATCAATGAAAAGACATATGAAGTAGAACTGAAATACAAAGACCAGGAGACACCGATTGTCGTGGAATCCCTGACAGTAGGAAACCAGCCCACGGTCATTATCATCGACAAGAAGGTAACTGGAACGGAACAGCACCTTTCCGGCGTGAAATTTGCCGTCTGGAATAAGCTGATGGACGTGGAAGAGGGAGAGGACAGCATTGATCCCGGAATGTCACAGAAGCTTATTGTGAAGACAGCAAGGGATGGACAAGCACATATTGAGAAACTGGCTCCGGGAACTTACTGTATTCAAGAAGTCCAGGGAGTCCCGGGGTACGCGATGGATCCGACGGTTCATGAAGTGACGATTGGAGAGGATGGCAGGATTGACGGCGAAGACCATGTGATCGTAACTGTAGAGAATGCGGAAACCGAGATCGTGGAAACAAATGCCTATGATGTAGAGACAAACACCCATACTGGGCTGCCCCAGAGCAGCACGACAATCCGGGATATCGTCAGTATCGAAAACCTCCAGCCGGGCGAGACATACACACTGAAAGGTGTGATCGTCAACCAGGAGAACGGTCTTCCAATTGAGCCGCCGGCTGAAACAGTTGGGGACGTATTCCTTGATCGGAGCATCACATCCGAAGTGACTTTTGAAGCGACAGACAGCGTGATGGACGTTCCTGTAGAATTTACCTTCAACAGCTCTAAAATGGACGGGCTGACACTGACCGTATATGAGTACCTGTACCAGCAGGATATTGAGATCTCAAACCATGTGGACCTTGAGGATGAGAAACAGCAGGTGACTTTCCCGGATATGGAAATTCATACGACAGCCCATGAGCAGAACACACAGAGCCATGAAGCATATATCAATGAGGCTGGAGGCACGACATCAATTAATGATACTGTAGAGATTACAGGCATCGTCCCGGGACTGGATTACACCTTAAAGGGTGTGGTCATGGATCAGGAAACCGGGAAGCCGCTGCTCAATGCAGACGGTGAGGAGATTACCGTGGAAAAAGTAATAACTCCGGAAGAGAGCAGCCTGACAGTGGACATGGAGTTTGTACTGGACAGTAGCGAACTGGCAGGAAAATCTATCGTGATCTTTGAGTACCTGTACCACAATGATGAGGAGATTGAATCCCATGAGGACATTGATGACGAAGACCAGACCGTGACATTTGTGACGCCGGAAATCCACACGACAGCAATCGACCAGGATACGATGTCGCACCATGCGTACATTGACGAAAACACGGTAATTGTGGATACGGTTGACTATACGGGACTTGTTACTGGTGAAAACCTGAAATACATCATGTACGGAACACCTATGAATCAGGAGACAAAGCAGCCGCTGACAGATAAAGACGGAAATCAGATCTGGGTTGAGAAGGAATTTACTCCAACGGAAGCCAATGGGTCTGTTGAAATGGAGTTTACATTTGATACCTCCGACCTGGCTGGAAAGTCTATCGTGTTCTTTGAATACCTGTACCTTATTACAGAGGATGGGGAGTTGCCGGTCGCGGAACATGAGGATATCGAAGACGAAGACCAGACCGTAACCTTTGCAGCGCCGGAGATCCATACAACAGCCCTTGGAAAAGATAGCGGATCCCATGAAGTTATTGCGAAAGAAGATACTGTCATCATCGATACCGTGGAATATAAAGGCATTGTCGCAGATGGAAAATTGACATACATCATGCGCGGTACGCCAATGGATAAAGCAACCCAGCAGCCACTTACAGATAAAGACGAAAACCAGATCTGGGTGGAGAGAGAATTTACTCCAACGGAGTCCAATGGATCTGTTGAAATGGAATTTACCCTCGATACTTCAGAGCTGAACAATAAATCTATTGTCTTTTATGAGTATCTGTATCTGGTGACAGAAGACGGAGAGGTTCCGGTTGCCGAGCATGAGGACATTAACGATGAAGATCAGACAGTCCAGGTGAAAGTCGGATCGCTGACAGCGGCAATGCCGGGCAACTCCGGGTCAGGAATGCGTACAGTTAAGACGGGAGATATTACAAACTTTCTGCCTTATGTGGCAGCAATCCTTCTTGCTGGGGCTGCCGTAACGGTAATTGTTATAAGAAAAAGAAGAGAGGGGCTGAAAGAGCATGAAAGCCAGGAATAAAAAAGCGGTATTTTCTTTTTTATTGATGGTATTCCTTGCCCTCCCGCTGCAGGCAACTGCAGCGGGGAACCCCTTGGAGAAAGTGGTCACGCTTACAGGGACTTCGGAGGAGGATTATACAAAACAGGCTGAACAGGCATTTGCACAGGAAATCCACGAGAACGGGAAAACCTATACGCTGTCCGGGATATCCTGCGAGGTCACGGATACGAAGTACCTCGATAAAAAAGAAAAAACAGTTGAGACGGAGGAAACGCCGGCAGAAACGATATCGGAAGACGGGCTAGAGTATACGCTTGTTTCTTCAGATTCACAGGAAAAAGTTGTAGAGGATGGGAACAATCAAACAGTGACAGCCTATGACGAATACGACTATGCGGTAACTGCTGCAGACGTTCCGGGTATTAAAACCGTATCAGCGGAAAATGAAACAACTGGTGAAACAGAGCAGGTAACATGTGCTTTTACAGGTATCAGTCCTGCCGGAACGCGGACAGTATCTAATACAATTACTATCACATTTTCCAATTACGATGCGGCTTACTACGATTGGAACGGACATCTGATCCCGCGTGACGATTCCTCCCCGCAGCTTGCCGGATATGAGGGCGAACTGCTTGCAAGCGTAGGTGCAGAAGAGGGAAGCTATATTACCGGAATCTACTGGACAGGCGATTCCTATACCGTAGATGGAGTTGAGTACAGGGATGCAGCGGCAGACGTGGAACAGCAAGTTCAGCTTTATAGGGCAAATTACATAGGGGAGATTAATACCCCGGAAGAGAAGCAGACGGTCTACACAGCGCACTATGAAGCGCCGGATACGGAGGGAGCGGTGGAATATACTGTAACCGCAACAGCGTCTTATCAGGAACAGGCATCATATCTTCCATATATCTTGGGCGGCGTTGGGATTCTGATATTAGCTGGACTTGTTATAGCATTGCTTATGCTGGCAGCAAAGAAAAAGAAAGAGAAAGAGATGAAATAGGGAGGGAACAATGCAGAATTTAGGAACAGCAATACAAACATTTGTTAATTCACAGCTTGTACCATTGGGATTTGTGGTGGCGGTTGCCGCTGTTGTGGTTGTAGGGTTTGCCCTGATCGGAGGGACACATAATTTAAAAGAATGGGCAAAGAACCATATTTATACGATTGTTGGGGGATTGGTACTGATTTATCTGGCAGCAAATATTGTACAGTCTTTCATTACCAGCCTTGGCGGTACTGTAACACAATTCTGATCCCGTACCGAAATTCGGTACAAAGGAAAGAACGGAAGACGTACCGGATTTCGGTACAGAAAAGAAGAATGGAAACGTACCGAATTTCGGTACAAAAAAAGAGAAATTAAAACGTACCGAATTTCGGTACGGGAAGGAGTATGGAATGGATCGGGATAAACTCAGGAAGAACATTAACCATAATCTGATCAGCCCCCTGAAAGATAAAGGGCGGGTCATGAAGCTGGAGTATGTGCTGTCAAATAACTATTTCATTGCGGCAGTGGTGATTGTGACCGATCTGCTCCTGCTCCTTGTGCTTACGTTTCTGGTCACAGTCCTATCGGCAGTGCCAAAGATCCTGACTGGAATGATACAGGCAGAGGACGTCCTGGCAATAAGAAGCGCGATCCCGAGCCTGGCTGGGATCACAGCGGGAGGCGTGATTGGATTCATCCTGTTGGCGTCTGTCCTGGATGTAATCTTGATCTATCGGATTAAGGTCTCCTGGTCGGACAAAACACTGAACGTAGGGCAGCGCGGGACAGACCGGTTTACGACAGAGGATGAGATTAAGGAACAGTATACGGCAATCGAGCCGCTGAACAAGCCTTATCCGGGGGAGCCGGGAATCCTGATTTCCCGGATTGACAATACCTTTTACATTGACCAGATGGTGGTTAACAATCTCTTCCTTGGGATCACCCGGTCCGGAAAAGGTGAGACAGAGGTCAAAACAAGCATAGAGATCTATTCCCGGTCAGAGAAACAGCCGTCCCTTATCATCAACGACCCGAAAATCGAACTGTATAAATCTTTTGGGAAAGTCCTGGAGGGAAGGGGATATACAGTTCATCTCCTGAATGCCTCAAACCCGGCGCTGTCCATGGGATTTAACCTGATCGGACTGGCAGTAAAATATTACAGGAAAAAAGATTATGATACGGCAGAACAAGTTGCCAATTCCCTGGCACATTCCTTTTTCAATGTGGATGAAGCAGTGGGGGATATGGTCTTTTTCACTTCATCGGCAGCCGCACTGTTTACGGCGATGTGCCTTGCATCGATCGCAGACGCATTTGAAGCTGACCGCCGGGAAAACCAGCTCCGGTATGAGAGCTGGAGCAGGCTTAATGAGGATGAAAGGAAAGCCCATCCGTTTAAGTACCGGAATGATAATGAAAAGACAATAAACCTGTACAGCATGATCGTGACGTTCGGACAGCTTGTATCCCGTCCGATCAATAAAGACGGAAGCCGGACGCTCTTAGATACATACTTTGAGAATCGCCCAGCGAATGACAGGGCAAGGCTGAAATATCTGAATACAGAAATGGCACCGGGGAAAACAAAGTCCAGTATTTTTTCAGAGATGCTGCGGAATCTGGAATCCTTTACTCTACGGAATGTCGGAAGGATGACAGCCGAAAGCACGCTGGATTTTGCAGAGATTGGATTTGGGGATAAGCCCGTGGCGGTATTCCTTGCGACACCCAGCTATGATACCTATCTCCACAAGATCCCGACGATTTTCATCCGTCAGATGTATTTTGCACTTGGGAAGATCTGCGACGACCACAAAGGGAAATGCGACAGACAGGTGAAAGTAATTTTTGATGAGGCAGGAAATATGCCCCCGGTGGATCTGATGGATACCATGACAACAATGGGACTCGGGCAGAATATCTCTTTTGACCTATATCTCCAGAATTATGAGCAGTTGGATGCCCTCTATGGGAAAGAAACGGCGGAGACAATCCGTGGAAACTGTGGGAACCATTTCTTCCTTCAGACCAATTCGGAGGAGACTGCAAACCGTTTTGCGCATATGCTTGGAAACCGTTCTGTGCTAGATGTCCAGAGGGCGGGAGGGAAACTGTCCCTGAGCAAATATTTTACGGAATCTACCATTGAGCGCCCTCTGCTGATGCCGAATGAGTTAATGCAATTAGAAGAGGGGGAAATTGCAATCATCCGCAGGTCTAAGCGCCGGGATAACAATGGGAACAGTATCAAGCCACGTCCCATCTTTAACTCCCGGGAAAACGGGCATTATCTCTGGTACTTCCATGAGTTCGCAGATGATCAGTTCCCGGATCCCAATACAGTGAACCTGGTCGATGTCTGCCATGAGAGCAGGAAGGGGATCGATCTGGATGCAAGGACATGGGATATTACGAAAAGCTTCCGGATGATGGGAATCCAACCGGATCCGAGGCTTGTCCGCAACAGTGGAAGGAAAGATGGAAACAGGGCGGCAACACTTCGTGAGACTGGTAAATATACATTGATCAGGCAGATGATGAAAAAGACTTTCGGGGAGCACTATGAAGAAGAGTACGGAATCAATGGGGAGACTACCGTCGCTGAGTATGTTGGATTCATTAACTCACAAGAGATGGCGGATATTGAGAAAGAGGTGCTGATTGGTGCCATTTAAATGTAAGGGAGGGAATACAGAAGATGACAGATGAGCAGATCATAGAATTTCTTATGGACAACTTGGAATACTTTAAGACAAACGATCTGGTCACCGGGATCCTTCGCCAGATTGGATGGCTGATCGTAAAAGGTTTTAACAGCCTGCTCGATGCCTGCAGCGCCCTTTATGACAATACGTTTGGCTTAGTAGATATTACAAGGTGGTCTGTGTTGGAGGATTTTATAAGAGAGTATGAACCTCTGGTACAGGCAATCCTTGTCGCGACCCTTGTGATACTTGGGTTTATGTTTATTCTCGGAAAAAATAAAAAACATAACCTGATCACGAGTGCTCTGATCTTCGCGGTCGTATTTACCTCTTCCAGCTACCTGTTCTCCACCTTTAATTCTTTTGCAGTTTTATTTAAAGGCGCGGTAGTCGGATCAGAAGGCGCGGCAGACGGGTATAATCTTGTGAATCAAAACCTGTATGACCTTGTTTACATTGATGAGCAGATCGGACTCCGGAATATTTCCGGGTCTCCTCCGCAGTATCCAGAGATCACGGAACAAGACATGGACATGATCGATATCACGGAAACAGTGAGCAATGAAAAGGAAGGGCTGACGGATGATGCAAAAGACATCCTTGGGAAAAGGCTGGAGTATGGGAATATAGAGAGCGAGCTTGTTGATGTATATAACGGAGTGGCGTGGACAGATTTTGCCAATACATATTATTACAGGTATCACTTTAACTATTGGACATATTATCTTACGGCAGTGGCGGCAATCGTTGTATTCCTTGGGCTTTCTTATAAGAATGTCAGGATCATCTATGAATTGTTCGTGAGCCGGATTCTGATCACTTTATTCTCAGCGGATCTTTCCAGTTCGAGGAAAGCAGTGAGGATCCTGGAGTCGATCCGTGATGGGTACTATGCATTATGTTTTACTGCCATTACATTAAGATCCTATTTTCTTTTTACTGATTTTATTACATCCAGGGGAAGCCTTGGCGACCTGACGCGCGGGATTATTCTCCTGCTCCTTGCTTTTTGTGTCGTTGACGGTGCAAATATCATGGAGAAGATCACAGGTGTTGATGCCGGGCTGTCCTCCATGGCAGGGAAGCTGATCGCCGGGATGCATATGGTCCGAGGTGCGACAATGGCAGTACAGCAGGCACGACAGATGGGTATGATGAAAAAGCAGACAGATGCGATGCAGAAGATTGCCGCAGGGCAGAACCAGTCTCCGGGCAATATGAACCAGCCGCCGGGGAATCCTGGCGGAGCGGCGGGAAGCCAACCGGGACAGGATGGCTCAGATCCGTCCGGACAAGGCGGTTCAGGCTCGGGTCCGGATCCGTCAGGGCAGGGCAGCAATACTGCCGGAGGCAATTCGCAAGCTGACAGCAATGCGTATAGCGACAGCCAGTCGGAGAATACGAATGATACGGAAAACAACATGGAGTCCTCTGTGGACAGCATGAATGAACAAAATGATTCTTCTGAATATAGTGAAACAGACACAGCAGATGGCTCAGAATCTGTCCCGGGAGAAGCTTCTGGGGAATCGGATCCGGGAATGTCAAAAGCAGATGAAAATTTCAGGCAGATGGATGATGCGATCGATGGGACAGCAGAGAATACACCGGACAGAGAGGAACCAGCCGGGGCGACGATGCAGAAGGATGGAACTCCGGGGATGTTTGAGCGCTGGCAGCAAAAGGCTGACCAGACAGGACAAAATGAATCCCACTCCAATCTGCCCGAGAAGACGGAAAAGCCGGGAAATGCCGGGAGAGACAATGCAGGCATGATGGGACATCATGAAGGAACACGGAATATGGATCCCCTACATGATGCAGGAAGGCAGGAAAGCCATTCTAATGCTTCCGGAGACAGCACAGGGAGAACAGCGCAAAGTTCTCAGGGAAGTTCCCGTCAGGGCGGAACTGGAAAAGAAAGGCAGTCCGGGCAGCACCGGAATAAAGAAGCGCGCGGAAACCGGAAAAAGTTTGAACCAGACAGAACAGACAGGAGGGAGTAAGGTATGAGATATCTTGTCACGAAGGAAATAAAGTCAGAACCGCAGGTGATCTGGAAACTGTATTTCCAGGATTTCGCTTTCTTGGCAATCTGGTTTGTGATGAATGGAATGTATCTGCAGAACATTGCTCATCCCTATCTGCAGATTCCATTCACTGTTTATTCAGTGCTTGTGGGGATCGCCCTTGTGATCCCCAGCAGGACAAACCCGAAACGGCGCCAGTACCAGAGCATCGCTTTATTTCTTACAAAAAAGAAAAATGTATATTATCTGAGAGATGGTGAGGAGAACAATGAGCAGAAACAGGATAAAAAGCATCAAAGAAGAAATTCCAGTCGCAAGATATGATAAAAAACTTGAATGTTTCCAAAAACAGGATGGAAGCTATTGTGATATCTATCAGATTGTCCCAAAGGATCTTGTCAACGGGGATGTGGATGAAATTGAGATGGACTGTTTCACCTGGGCGAAGCTCTACAAGACCTACGGGATGGATCTACAGATCGTGAGTATGATGTTCCCATGCGATACTTCAAAACAGCAGGAATACTGGAAAGAGATCAAGGAGAATAATGAAAACCCGGTGTTTGAACCGATGATCGAAAGAAAGTTGTCTGAACTGAAACATCGGGAAAGGTATACCGTAAAAAAGGAATTTTTCCTGATGTTCTTTTGGAAAAATGAAGAAGAAATCCGCTCCGGGAGAAAAACAGTGGATACGACAATGGGGATCCGGAGATTAGGGACGAGCAGCAACGCGGTGTCGGAACTGGTGGAGGAAATCCCGGAAAAGAAAAAAAGACAGATTCTCTTTAAATTTGCTAATAAGAACTCACAGATATTTTGACGTACCGAATTTCGGTACGCTGATCCGGAGGAAACGATGAAACACAATAAAAAAGAAAATGGAATTGAAAATGATGAAAAACTTTTGGAGGAAATCGCTCCAATCGGGAACCTGAAGCATTATGATGACTGTTCCAGGACCGGGACGGGATATGAGGCTTGCATCCATATCTATGATTACCCGGCCATACTTGAGGATTATTGGCTCACCAATCTGTGTGGCTTCCAGAATACAATTACAACAATAAGCATTGAGACGATGGACCAGCTCGAAGTGAAGAAGAACCTGAATAAAGCCATCGAAGAGCAAGGATCCAGGAAACGGTTCGCGAAAGATTACAATGCCTATTACGATGCAGAAAGCCGTGAACAGGAAATGAAGCGTCTGTTTGATGAAATCAGCGCCTTGGGAGAAGTCATGAAGAGCATTTCAATTCGGATCTTTGTGGCATCGAAAACCCGGACAGGTCTGGAGGAATCTGTCGCGAAGATCATTAAATCACTGGAAGCAAATTCCTACCGCGCTGCAGTGTTTATCAATGAGTCGGAGAGTGAATGGAAGAGTATCTACCGGGGAATGACGGAGCAACAGCAGGAGCCGCACGCTCTTCAGGGATTCCCTATGAAAGCGACACTTCTCGCTGCGGGAAACGCTTACCATTTCAGCTCCCTTGAGGATGAGGGAGGGGATTTCCTTGGAGAGACAGGGTGCGGGGGAAATGTCCTGTTTAATGAATGGCTGCTCAATGAGATCCGGGTCAATGCGTCCGCGATCGTGGTAGGAAACCAACGATACGGGAAGTCCACCCTCCTGAAGCTGAGAATCAAGTCCCGTGTGTTGCGCGGGGACTATGTCCGGGTGTACGACGTGGTAGGGGAGTTCACAGACCTGATCCATGCACTGGGAGGCAGGACGCTGGACATGTCCCAATACACGATAAACCTTCTGGAAATCTTCCGCGCCGGTGACAACGAACACGCGAATTATGCGAGGCATCTGACGAAACTCAGGACGTCTTACCGGTTCTTAAGCCCGGAGGCGGATACGAAGGAATTAAATGATTTTATCGAAGCAGCGGAACTCCTGTACCAGAAATGGGGACTCCAGCCTGGGGAAGGGAAACAGATTACGGGGCTTCCGGCGAAATTGTACCCCACCTTTTCAGATCTCCTTGAACTGGTAGAAGAGAAAATAGAAGAACTGATCCAGGGAGAGTGGAGGGAAGGGGAAAAGATCCTTGTCGAGAGGAAGCTGGTCAGTCTGGACAGCATCCGGAGCAATCTCCGGACAGTGGTTGGAACTTATGGCAACATCCTCAACGGGCATACATCGATCGATAACATGAAGGATGTAAAGGCGATCTCTTACGACCTGTCAAAATTGAAGGATCTGGATACGCGGATCTTTGACCTGGAACTTTTCAATCTGCTATCTATCAGTTGGGACGACGCTGTGACAAACGGAAGCCTGATGAAACAGGCATGGGAGTCAGGGAAGATCAGCCTCAAGGACGTGGTACATACAACGATTTATATCGATGAATCCCATCGGTGGGTAAACGCGAAAAAGCTGTACGCGCTGGAGCTCCTGAGCATCTATCTCCGGGAGGGACCGAAGTATTTCTCCAACATCTGGATGGCGAGCCAGTCCATCCGGGATTATACCCCGGAAGGGTCTACGGATGAAGGCGTGGAGAAGCTAAAAACGATCTTTGAACTGACGCAGTATAAGTTTATCTTTCGGCAGGACCGAAACGTGATCCCGATCATAGACCGTGTATTCAATAACGCCCTGACCCCGCGCCAGAGGGAACGGATCCCGACCTATGTGCGGGGGCAGAACACCCTGATCATTTCCGGCGACCGTACCCTTGATTTCAAGGTGTACTTAAGCCGTGAGGATGAGAAGCTGTTTAAGGGTGGGGCGTGATGGGACGGATCCGGAAGCTGGTCTTTCCCATACTCCTATCCTTTGCAGTGCTCCTGCTCGGGATCTTATTCATCACTGTAACGGTGCATGAAGTCATGAGCGCGATCATAGGGACAGAAGAAGGCGGAGGGGATGGCAGCGTAGAGATCCTTCCGGGGCTGCCGCCCTGGATTACCCCGGAGATCCTGATGACCTCTTTAGAGTTACAAGATGAATTTGGAATCTATGCCAGCGTAACCATCGCCCAGGCACAGCAGGAGGTCGGCGGGACCTGGGACGGGGCAAGGCTGTATGCGACAGCATCAGAGGATTTTAACCTGTTTGGGCTGAAAGCGACAGGGGGACTCTGCGAATGGAATGGGGAAGTGACCTGGGACGGGACGCGCGGGGCAACCGGGACTTACCGTAAGTATCAGTCCTATTCTCAGGGATTGAAGGATCGGGCGAGGCTGCTCCTTACAGGAAGCCCTTATACAGAGGTGGCAGAGACGGCGAATAACCGGGAAGGATCCCATGCCCAGCTAGTGGCGCTGAGTAATTCCCCATGGTGTGAAAACCAGTACGACACACTGGAAAATTTTATGGAGATGTACGACCTGGCCCGTCTGGACGGATATACCGCAGCGTCTTACCGGGCTCAGCACGGGAGCTTTGGAGGGGGAGGAAGCCAGTTTGATGGCACATTTGTCTACTACAACCAGGCAGACCCGGAATGGGGCTCCCTGCCCTATGTGCGGGGGGAGACGATCGCGGCGTCGGGATGCGCGGCAACCTCCCTGGCAATGGTATGGGCGACCTATAGCGGGGATACATCAATTACCCCAATTACAATCTTTGACACAGGGAACGGAAACGGCGCACTTGTGGACGGGTGGCTCTCTCGGGATGGCTGCGTGTCCGCGACAAACGGAGACTCACGGTTTGGATGTACTGCGGTGCACCGAAATGACTGGGATGCTGCGTTTGCAGCGCTGGATCAGGGCGGTGCAGTGATGGTTGTTGGAAGCGGTGAGCCGCCTTTTACCAGCGGCGGGCATTGGTTTGTGATCATCGGGTATGACGGGGACACGGCATATCTAGCCGATCCGGGACACCGGAGCTGCACCTGGACCGAGATCGGCGGGAACAGCAGCGGGGAATCTTTAAGTTACATCCAAAGCCAGACGCAGGACATGATTATTTTTACCCCGAGATAGAGATTTCATGAAGGAGGACGAGATGGACAGGATAATAGAAAGACATGGTCGCCTGATCGGGCTGATCCTGATCGTGGCTGCGCTGGTCGGAGGAGGAATTTTTTATTACACAATGAATGATCCGAAACCGCAGGAGAGTTATTCGATAAAAGAAAAAGACACAGACAACATAAGCAGCCAGGCAATAGAAAATACAGAAGAGATCCAACAGAAAGAGCAGGTATGGGACGGTGACAGTGTGAAATCGGATTTTGTGATGAATGAGAATCTTGGGGGATGCGGGCTGGATGAGGAAGTTCTGGAGAAGATTGATCAGGACACGTCAGGGATGACAGAAAAGATGCAGCAATACCTTTATTCAGAGTATGAAATATCCGATGTAACAGAGGCAGAATGGGACGGGCTTGCAACGATCGATTATAGAAATAAGAAAGTGGAGTTCGTCCTGGATATTTCCGCAAGCGAGAACTGTTCCATACAATGTATTTATGATCAGAAGGAGAAGGCATGGGGATTTTACAGATTATAAGGAAACACGGGAAAAAGAACGGGAATACCGGGAGTATTGTCTTGCTTGCGTTTATTCTATGTGGCTATCTTTTCTTCTTTACCTCCCGGATCTGGATCCCGGATCCCGGGGAACTGGTTGACGCGACGCCTCTGTATGAACCGCAGGCTTTCTCCAGCCGGCAGGTCTATCTTACGGCGTGGGATTATTCCGAGCGGGACCACGCCATGGAGGTGATCGTTGAGGTCGAGTCGACGGATCTGATCGAAGCAGAGCTAAAATATGAGGCTGTGGAGCGGACGGCTGGGGAACTTGCCATTGATGCGGTGATCGACCAGTCAGACCATAAAGTTTTCCGGATCACAGGTCTGCCGGAAAACTGGGAAGAGATCTCTCTGAGGCTGATCGAAGGGGACGGGGAAGAAATACTCCGGCTCTATACCAATGCAGATACGGTAGAGCATGTGGATTCCCTTCCGGAAAAAGACCAGGCAGGGTATGAAGCGGACAGGCTGCAGGGGCAGATCGATTACGATACGTACCGAATTTCGGTACGCCAGGAAGAGATAGAAGATCTGCAGAAAGAAAATAGTGAGATGGAACAGCGGATCGCAGAACTGGAGCAGGCACAGTACCCGACAGAAGAAGAGGCGGCGGAAGCTGCCGATACTGTAGAGCGGGCGAGAAGTGCAATCCAGACCAATGAGGACCGTATATCTGAGCTGCAGACAGAGATTGACGATCTGGAAATGAGATCCGTACAGATTCGGGATCAAATAAATGGGATGCAGTGATGTACCGAAATTCGGTACGGGAAGGGGATGAGTAAGATGATATTGTTTGTCGGAGCGGAAGACCGGGGATTTTTTCTCCGGGAGACCGCAAAAATGCAGGAGCAGGAGCTGCAGTATATCGAGAGCGCGCCTACGATCGAGATGCAGCTCACAGAGATCCTTGACAGGTCTATGGATTACTTGGTGATAGACATCGAGCAGTATGTCGATAAGGCAGAAGAACTGGCTGCAAAGATTGAGAGCATTAAGCGGGCGAAAAACTGCGATGTGATCATCTATGCTCCCGGGTATGACAGGAGGAGCAGGATCATCACGGAACTGGTCAGTCGGGGGATCCGGTTCTATATTTTCTCCGCCGACCAGAGTGGCGCCAGGGAAGAACTGGAACGGTGTCTGAACGGGTATTATATAGACCTTGAGACAACAGGAGAAACAGAGGAAGAGGAGAAAGCTGACATACAGAGCCAGCCGGGAAAGAAGATCGGCGTGGCTGGCGTCTGCCGTAGGATCGGCACGACGACCGCCGCAGTACAGATCGTAAAGTATCTCCAACTGAAAGGATATAAAGCATGTTATGTCGAAGTCAACGACACCGGCTTTGTGCAGGAGCACGGGAAAGTATTTGTCTCTGTCCACGATGAATTTTTAGGGCGCGTTACATACGAAAATGTGGACATGTATTACCGGCAGGAGATCCTTCAGGAAGTCCTGAAACAGGATTATGACTACTTTGTATTCGACTATGGGGCATATTCCGATCAGGGGTTCAATAAGACGTCCTTCCTTGAAAAGGATATCCGGATCTTTGTGGCAGGGAGCAAGGCGTCAGAGATGGCGTTTACCGTGGACGTACTGCGGAATGAATACTATACAGACGTTGTTTATCTCTTTAATTTTATCTCAGAGAAGGAGCGGGCGGATCTGTTGGAATATATGGAGGACAAAGCAGAGATTACCTATTTTACTGTATATTCCCCAGACCAATTCGAATTTGTGTATAATCCGGATCTTGAAAAGATGCTTCCGGTGGAAGATATCAGCGAACCGAAGGAAGAAAAACGCTCCTTATTCGGATGGAGGAAAAAGAAGAAAAATGGGTAAGTTTCGTAACGGGTTTGTGCGGGAAGTTCAGGAAGAGAAGAAAAGGGAAGAGGAACAGCGGCGTCTCCATGAGATACATGGGATTCAGGATGAAAACCTGATTGTAGTTGAGAAAAATAACATGCTGAAATTCCTGATCCGGACAGTGGGACGTATTGTAAGGTTCGTGGCTACTGCAGCGATATTTGTCCTCGCGGCAGTAGGAATGCTGGCACTGATTTATCCAGAGGTCCGGGGAGAGCTGTTCCTTGTTCTGGGGACAATATTTGAAGATGCCCAAAATATGATTGGAGTGTGAGAAAAATGGCGGCGGTTTGTATCGGGGCATATCTATTATTTTTATATAGCCTGGCAGTAACGGCAAAAAGAGCGGATCAGGGAATCGAGGACAAGATTCTTATGGAACATATGGAAAATCTGAACAGACGGAGGGAAAAGCGATGAGGTATGTGAGGGAACCGGAAAATTTTGAAAAAGTATACAGGAATTACCTGGTGATCGGGTACTACCATGGGAAAGCGATCGTAAAGGATGAACTGTACCGCCTGTATTTTATCCGGTGTGAGGAAAATGAAGCGCCGATCGGGACGATCGCGGAACAGGAGATACTCGAACCGATCGAGAAGCTGAGCGATGAGGAGTGCAGACGGATCCTTGAGATCTACGGACCGGATGACGGGAAGGAGTGAGGCAGATGGCAGACCCAGAAAGAAACTTAAGGCAGAACCTGTCACAGATGGAACGGACCATCCGGGAAATGGAGAAGGCGTGGGAAAAGAACCCGGAGAAGATGGCGGATTTCCTGAACTTCGGGAGTCGTTTCTACCGCCACTCCCTCCGCAATAACATGCTGATTTACAATAATGACCCCAATGCACACTACTGCCAGAGCTATGAGGCGTGGAACAATGACCATTACCGCGTAAAAAAGAACGGGAAAGGGATGAAGGTATATGTCCCGGTGGATACCGTGATCCTGAAGGTGGACGGGGAACTTGTCCCCCTGGAGCACGCCACGAAGGAGGAACGGATCCGCTATCAGGCAGGGGAGATCGAGAGCATCACCCAGAAGCGCCCCGGAGTCAAAGTGGTCTTTGACGTAGCTCAGACAACCTATCCTGTTGCCAGGTACCATGAACTGTTCCAGACTGTGTTCCCGGAAACTGTATATCCGGGAATCCGGAAAGGGCTGGAAAAATATGCGCAGGAAAATGGGATCCATCTGAACAGTTCAGGCGGACCGCTCCGGGAACTGATCGGAAGTGTGAGCAGCGGGATCGATGTCCCGGAGAAGACAGGGGAAAAGTTCCTGCAGACGGCAGCTCAGGTCATGATCGGCGGATATGTCGGTCTTGCCCCGTCACAGGAGCAGAGGCAGGAACTGAAGGAAGGATACCAGGCATGGAAAAATGCAATGTCTGATATGACTATTGTAGGCATGCTGAACCTGGCTTATAAACATGCGAGGGAATACATGCCAGAGGTCACGGCAGCGATCGAAAAGGAGGTCCCGGAGACGGTGATGAGGCATCAGAGAGTACAGGAAGAAAAGCCGGATATCTATGACCGGATCAAACAGGAAGTGTCGATTGTTGATTATGCCCGGGAATCGGGATATACAGTGAAACGTGTGGGACGGTATTATACCCTCCAGGAGCATGACAGCGTCCGTCTGGATCCGGCAAGGAACTGTTACTGGCAGAACTCCGTGGCAGGAAGAAATGGGATTGGGGAAGGCGGCTCGGTGATTGATTTTGCGCAGAGGTTCGTCCACAATGGCGATTTGCATTTGGCGTTGAAAGAACTGACAGCAAGGGTTGGCGGATACGTGCCGGAACGAAACGCCATAAGGAGGACGGAACCGCAGGTCCGGAAGCCGCTGGAACTGGAACTCCCGGAACGGGAGAAGGATATGCATCGCGCTTATGCCTATCTGACACAGACCCGCTGCATCGATCAGGATATCGTGCAGGAGTTTGTGAACCGGAAGATGCTATATCAGGATATAAGGGGAAACTGTGTTTTTGTGTCGCGGGACCCGGAAGGGAAACCAGTGTTTGCCAATTTCCGAGGAACTTTGTCCGACATAAAATTCCTTGGGGACGTCCCGGGAAGCGACTATTCCAAGGGGTTCTACATCAACAATGGGGCGGATAAGCTGATCTTGACAGAAAGCGTGATCGACGCCATGAGCGTAATGTCTATCCTACACGGACAGGGACTCGATCATAAGCAATATGATTACCTGCCTTTAAGTGGCGCCACAAAGCAGGATGCCGTAATCCGCCATCTGCAGGAGAAGCCGATGCAGGAAATCCTCCTGGCGCTGGACCACGACCTGGCTGGGGTGAAAAATATGCAGGCAATCCACGACAGGCTGATTGACAGCAGATCCGGTCTGAACCTGTCGGAAGGGCAGGTGACATACCATGTCCCAGCGGAGAAGGACTGGAATGCCGACCTGGTGTCAAAGGCAGGGCGGTTTCTGCCACTGAGTGAGCTAAAATTTCTTGAGGCGGGTGAACTTCCGGAAATCCATTACTGCGCTGTCCAGAGCACGGCAGACTTTGAAGAGCGGGGATTCCATCAGCGTAATGGGAAAGACCAGTACCGGCTTGTCGAGCTTGCGGGTGGGGAAATCCAGCCGATGGATATTAAGAGAAATGTGATCTTCCGCAGCCCGGAAGAGGTGAAGAAACTCGTTCCGAACATGTATGAAGAAATTCCCTACACGAATCTTCTGAAGATGCGCGAAGCCCAGATTGGAATAAAAGAACCTGGGGAGAAGATAGCGGCACAGAAGGTAGAAAGCGTAGAAAACAAAGCTGCCGTATCTGACCGGATCCGGGAATTTACAGTCAATGATAACACTATTTGGGTAATCCTGTCACAGAACGGGCAGGAGGAATCGCTCTGGCGGGAAGAAGGGCGGACTTATTATGCAACAGGGGAAATGTATGATAATACCTATCAGGAGCATGACCTTACAGAGACAGAAAAAGAAGCCCTTGAAAGTTATCTATCCCGGAATGGGATAGAGCTGGATGAGCGGTTCCCCATAATGACCCGGAAGGAAGTTGTTGAGAGTGGAGCTACGATAGAGGAAAAACAGAATGGGACGTCCTTTCTGGACGCACTCCAGAAAGAGCAGATAAAACAGGATCAGAGCCTTGTACCGGTTCCGGAAATGAGCATAGGGATCGGGACCTGAATTTTTCTTTTTTACTGAGCAGAAAAACAGTAGGAAATGAAGCGGAGAGAGGAGGGACAGTATGCAGAGGATCAAGCTGGACGTATTCCAGTCACTATTTGAGAAAAACCTGACAGGAAAAGAGATTGACTTCCTCATCGTGCTGTCCTTCTATCAGGACAAGAGGGGAGTTGTCCAGGGAATGCATTACCGGAAGATGATGGCAGAAGCCGGGATGTCCGCGCAGAGTTTCTATGACTGTATGCGTTCGCTGGAAGAAAAGGGGGTAGTCCGTGCTGTTGGCGTACATAACGATTATGATATTACGCTTGTAGGGAATGACTTTACCATATACAACGATGAAGACTATAAGCAGGGCAGGGTGAAGTATCTGAGCACAAACTGCCGCCTGTTCCGTGACTGCAACTTCCGCCGATTGAAACCGAAACAGAAGCTGTTGGTCATGGCTCTCTACCAGATCCAGAGCGCAGGCGCACCGAACGGGGTACAGTCCTACCGGATCGGGAGAGAGAAGTTCTACCAGAAGTATACCCGGCTTTTGGACGTTAGCTGCAGGACGCTCCAGAAATACCTGAAAATGTTAAAACTCTATTTTTCTATTGGTTTGAAGGACGGAATCTACTATTTTACAATGCGGAAAAATTTTCTTAAAAGGGCGGAGACATCCCGGACAGAAAAGGAAATCGCCATGGCACAGATCCTTGAGGCTGCCTGTCGGCGGAACAAAGTGAAAGATTCGGATCCGAAGGAACAAAAGGAAATCCTTCAGACGCTGTCCTACAGGGAAAAAGACCTTCTGAAATATTTTGTTGATGTGAGTACGGTTATCCGACAGATGATCGGGATCATAAATGCAGCGGTACTGAATCCGCGCAAGTGGAAACGGCGCTTGAAATCATCGCTGTTTACCAAGCTGTTCAATGAAGCAATCGCATAAAGAACCGTGAAGCTGGGCTTAAAGCGCAGCTCTGGTTTGCGTAGAAAAGGATCAGGAATGAGGTTGGGGAAATAATACAAAATAAAATAGCAGGGAAAAATCGCATGTCGGCTATGTGCCAGGCATGTATTTTTTTGCCTGCCGGAGACAATTTTTTCCAAAATCGGGGCAGAAAAAAATAAGCCGTTCCAATCCCGGGAACAGGTGGAAAAGAAAGATTCCATTTCCGGTGCAGAATCCGGGAAAGGCATTCCAAAGACAGGACAATGTAAAAAGCTGAAATCCCTTGAAATACAAAGATTATGAGCGTGTTTTAAAGAGGAGCAAATCTATTTATCCCTATAAACCTCCTTATATTTATATATCCATAATTACTCCGTAATATGCCCACAAACCAAACCCGCCATGGGCGGGATAAGCAAGCTTGAAGCGACCGGAACGTCACATCCTGATACTCCGCGCGTTATTGGGATCAGCGGAATCCTGCTATCAATAAAAAAAGAAAAAGCCGTCCTTTAT
>ERZ1090862.239-NODE-239-length-24187-cov-5.706945_pt1 | contig 24187 bp, 23 predicted proteins | sample MGYA00478481_ERZ1090862 | MGnify/ENA primary metagenome ERZ1090862 (study PRJEB33644, sample SAMEA5815745) | chicken gut metagenome | biome: Chicken; feature: Gastrointestinal Tract; material: Caecum | place: Ireland | collected 2019-01-01 | study: A study of the... | reverse complement strand
TGCTCCATTTTGCACCTCGACTATCCGATTTTATTATCGCAACTCCCCAGTTTATAAAAATACGTCATGTCATACTCTTATGCAGCGGCTGCCGGTCTCCCTCAGAAAAGAGGGCACACTGCAACCATATTCGGGCTCATTATACCACAAAAAACCTGTTTGTAAAATTATTTTTTTGTTTTTGGGCCGGAAACCCGGTATTCGGAAACAGCATTTATGACATTTTCTATCGTCTCCTCAATCCTGCATCCGTCCTCGCATACCGTGATATCTGCATATTTTTCAAAGTACGGAACACGCTCATTATAAAGATCTCTCAGCGACTGACCCTCTCTGAGAACCACGCCCCTCTTCTGCGGATTGCGGATCCGTTTTTTTATTGTCTGATAAGAAGCCTTTAAATATACCACGGTTCCTATCTCTTTATAATGTTTCATGGCTTCTTCACAGTAGATCACGCTCCCGCCGGGAGAGATCACTGAGTTCTCCGCGTTCACTTCCCGGTTCACCTGGTTTTCTATGGCAAGAAATCCATCATCTCCCACCTCTGCTATGATCTCCCGGAGCAGCTTCTTCTCCTGCTCCTGTATCAGAAGATCTGTATCGACAAAACGCTTTCCGAGCCGCTTCGCCACAACAATGCCGACTGTGCTTTTTCCCACAGCGGGCATTCCGATAAAAATCAGATTATCTTTCATATGTATTCCATCCTTCTTCTGTCTGAATTGATCATGTGTCTGACTCCCTACGGTTCAGTAAACATTCAGAGTATAACACAGTTTTTCTCTTTAGTAAATTCTCCTGCTTTTTCTGCGGTGATCGCATCTGCGCTTATACAGTTCCTGATACATCATGACTTCCACGAGATCACGTATCTTTCCCATATCGTCATCGTATATTCCTTTTTCATTTTTTTCTATATTCCTGCATGCCCTTGCGCACATCAGACGCAGCTGAAGTTTGTCGGGATATTCGTCATATACCATGCTGTTGTCATATTCCATCCGGTCACACTCCTCCTCTACATAGGGCAGGAGTCTCTTCGGAATATCCGGGTACAGACTCTTGAGATATTCAAAGTCCATCCTTTCTGTTCTCTCGTCATCAAATACAAACGGCATCGGATAAGCCATATAGTACGGCAGTTTCTGATTCATGCTCTTCCACTCCAAAAAGACATTATATCTGTACTATATGCTGATCCGGCGTAAACGTGATTCACGGGGGCCAGGCCCGTTTTTGCATTGGGGCCTGACCCCCGTGATCACCGTTTTCAGAATATTCAGAAAGGTCCGTATCCGATCCCGTGCGCAATCATGATCAGAATAAACGCACTTACGATAAATGACAGATATATTTTCCAGCAGAACCTGATCCAGGAACCGTAATCCACGCCGCACATGGAGAGCTGTACCAGGGAACTGCCCGGCCAGAAACTGTTTGTGATTCCGTCTCCGTACTGGTATGTGAGCACAAGCACCTGCTGGTTGATATTCAGTATCTTCCCCAGCGGCTGCAGAATCGGCATGATAATGACCGCTTTTCCGCTTCCGGAAACCACCAGAAAATTAAACAGCGTCACAAAGACGAAAATGATCAGCAGCTCGAGAAGCGCACTCCTGTTTTCCAGCAGGACAGCCATCCCGTGTACAATCGTATCCATGATGCATACCTGGTTCATGAGAACCGCCACTGACTGAGCAAGCCTTACTGTAAATGCCGCCGCAAACACTCTCACCGCGCCCTGGCAGTCGGGTCTATGAACACGATCAGCGCCACTGCAAACACAAGACCGACAATGATCGATGCATAGCTTCTGCAAGAATATAGCTTAAAATATTCCCCTGTGCTCCGCTTATCCCGATGGCCTCCTGGACCGCTTTCGACCGTCTCCTCAGACGGTTCGAAATTTTATTTATCACTTTTCCTGTTTCCATAATGAGGCCTTTCTCTGCACTGCAGTCTTTTCTCTCAGCAAGATCGTCATTTTATTTCGGTTCCTAAGCATTTTAGTATTCATTCTGCGTATTATCAAGAATTAGATTTACCAGGCAAACACAGTGAACGCCCCTGCTGCAGCATGCGCATCCCGCAGAGCGTTTTATTAAACAGAGAACAAAGTTTCCTAATAAACAAAAAAGGACATCCTCCGATGTCCCTTCCGCTCTATTCACTTTCTCTGAGTATCTTCAGGATCTCCAGTCTTGTCTCTCCCACGCCGATCACGTCATCCTTCTGGATAACAATAGGCCGGTCAACCCGTTTTCCGTTCAGGAAGGTGCCGTTTCTTGAGCCTTCGTCTTTCAGATACAGCTTATCTCCCCGGTGAATAATCATGCAGTGATTCTTGGATACACGGACATCTGTCGGAACCGGAAGATAACACTCGTATCTGCTGCCGTCCCTTCCCCGTCCGATGCCCACCGTATCATAAAAGATAAAACTGTACTTTTCCCAGCTGTCGAGATCTTCAAGAATGATCTTCCACTGCCGCCTTTTTCTCTGACGTGCTCTGGGCGCCTCTTCCTCCCGTCTCGAACGCCTCCTTCTGCGTTCGTATTGATAGGCATCCTCTTCGTCGTCCTCTTCATCCGGACTGACACGCCGATGGCCGCCAGTTCTTCTCATCATGGCATCCTCGGCTTTATTTTTCTTTATAGTCATGAACGTTCCGCCCAGCAGTGCCGCGCAGCCCAGTATAAGCAGAATCACCACAATCCAGTACCACATATATATTTACCACTCCTTTGAATCTTTATCGTACTATATTTTTTCTCCCGGGGCAAGCATCAGATGTATCTTTTTGCCATAATCTGTGCTAAAATATGAACAGTTCACGCCCGAAACACAGCATACTGCCTCAAGACAACCGTTACCGCTCCCTTTTCCGGCATGAATGCGCACATGCAGGACCTAACTATGATCAAGAGCCCGCAGGGCAGAGGAGGATAAAATGAGTACGATCCGACCGTTTCAGGCCGTCAGGCCGTCAGGAAATCTCGCCGCTTCCATTGCGGCACTTCCGTACGATGTATATAACAGCCGGGAGGCCCGCAGTATTGTTACAGAAAATCCGTTTTCATTTCTGAAGATCGACCGCGCGGAAACGCAGTTTCCCGAAGGGACTGACATGTATTCCCTTCAGGTTTATGAAAAAGCCAGAGATACCCTGAACTCCATGATTGCTGACGGCTCCTTCGTAAAAGATGCTTCTCCCTGTTTCTACATCTATTCACTCACAATGAACGGCCGCACACAGTCCGGACTTGTCGGCTGCGCAGCGGTTGATGATTATTTAAACGGAGTGATCCTGAAACATGAGAATACTCTGGAAGAAAAAGAACTTGACCGGATCAGACATGTAGATATATGCAGCGCTCAGACCGGGCCCATTTTCCTGACTTACCGGCCGGATGAACAGATCAGAACACTGATAGGCAGAATCCGTCAGGAAGATCCCTTATTTGATTTCATATCCGACGACGCCGTTCGTCATCAGGGTTGGATGATCAAAAGCAGGAATGATATCGAGAATATTTCTCATCTGTTTTCCGTCATTCCCCACCTGTATATTGCGGACGGCCACCATCGTGCCGCCTCCGCCGTAAAGGTCGGAATGAAGCGCAGGGCCGCAGATCCGGGCTTTTCCGGGGATGAGGAGTACAACTTTTTTCTGTCTGTTCTCTTTCCCTCTGATGAGCTTCAGATCTACGATTACAATCGTGTGGTTACAGATTTAAACGGGTATACATTTGATGAAGTTCTTGGTATGATAAGAAATGAGTTTGAAGTTGCTCCAGCGGAACAGTGCCCGTACCGTCCGAAAAAGAAGGGGGAGTTCGGTCTCTATCACGGCGGAAAATGGTACCGCCTTTCGCCGGCACGCGGTCTCTGTACAGATGATCCCGTAAAATGTCTTGACGTTTCTGTTCTTCAGGACAGGATCCTCGAACCCGTATTTGGAATCCATGATCCGAAAACGGACAGCCGCATTCATTTTATCGGAGGAATACGCGGCCTGGAGGAACTGGAAAGATCCGCTGACATATCCGGTGGAATTGCATTTTCCATGTATCCGACTTCAATGGAGGAACTTCTAAGAGTTGCCGATGCAGGGCTGCTCATGCCGCCCAAGTCCACCTGGTTTGAACCCAAACTCAGAAGCGGTCTGTTTATTCATCAGTTCTGACATATTTTCCGTCCGGTAACTGTGGAAACGTCAGACAGATATTGTGAAATTAAAAAGAGGAGATGTAATTCATGGAAAGAAATGACCTTTGCTGGTGCGGCAGTGGAAAGAAGTATAAGAAATGCCACATGCCGATCGAAGAAAAAATGATGCTTCACGCAGAGAGAGGTGAAATCGTTCCCTCCAGAAGCCTGCTGAAGACCCCGCATCAAATTGAAAAGATCCGGGAGAGCGCCGCATTGAACACCGCGGTGCTGGATGAAGTCGCCAGACACATTCACATCGGAATGAGCACTGCGGAGATCGATGATATCGTATATCGTTTCACCACCGAGCATGGCGGCATCCCCGCGCCTTTAAACTATCAGGGATTTCCCAAGAGCGTATGCACGTCAATTAACAACGAAATCTGTCACGGTATCCCCGATGAGAATATCATTCTCCAGGAAGGAGATATAATCAATGTGGACGTTTCCACAATCCTGGACGGCTATTTTTCAGATGCCTCACGTATGTTCAAGATGGGGAAGATCTCCGAGCGCGCAGAGCGCCTCATCCGCGTAACAGAAGAGTGCGTGAATCTCGGTCTCGCAGCAGCCAGGCCCTGGGGACATCTCGGTGATATAGCCGACGCCATTAACACTCACGCAAAAGCCAACGGCTACTCTGTTGTCGAAGACATCGGCGGACACGGAATCGGACTTGAGTTCCACGAAGATCCTTTCGTAAGCTACGTAACTCCCAAAGGGAGCGAAATGCTTCTTGTTCCCGGCATGATGTTTACCATTGAACCGATGATCAATGAAGGCAGTCCCGATTTCTTCGTGGATGAAGACAACGACTGGACCGTATATACTATCGATGACGGTCTGTCCGCACAGATCGAGTACATGGTACTTGTAAAAGAAGACGGCGTAGAAGTATTGACAAAATAGTCAGAAAACGGTGTGCAAAGGGGTCAGGCCCCTTTGCACACCGTTTTCTGACTATTCAGACATTTCTCCTTTTCCCAACATCCACAGGAACTGCTCATAGTTTACTCCGTCATTTCTCGGAACTCCTTCCTGAACCGCATCCTTTATTGCGAGCTCGATCAGCCTTCCGGCCTGTCTGATCACTGTATCCAGGCTGTCTCCGCGTGCCTTTCCTCCCGCGACTACAGACGCAAAGAGGTCGCCCGTACCCGAGTAGCTTTCTCCGACAAACGGAAATGCGGCCAGCATTTTTTCTTTTTTTGTCACTGCCAGATTTCCCATCTTCTGCTCTCCTTCCGCACCGTCTCTGAACCGGATACCGGTCACGACAATCTCCCTTGGACCTTTTGCTATCAGATTCCTTGCCATCTGTTCCACAATCGTAAGCAGATGCCTCTCATCTGTCATCTGATCTATCATACGGTAATCCGTATCTGTAAGGATACACAGCTCTGTAAGGTTCGGAGTGATTATATCCGCTCGCATGACAAGCTCCTTCATCATACTGTAAAGTTCCGGTGTAAATATTCCGAATTTTCTTCCGTCATCCCCCATGATCGGATCGACGAGCAGAAATGTCTTTTTTGTATAAAAAGAATCCAGAAAATGGAAGACTTTTTCAATCTGACGTCCCGTTGGCATAAAGCCAGTATAAATACCGTCAAATGAAACATCCATTTTTTCCCATTCTTTGCGAATGGCATCCATTTTTTCCGTATAGTCATCGCAGTAATAGCTCGGATATCCTGTCTGTCCGCTCAGTATTGCAGTCGGAAGCGGACAGGGCTGCACCCCCATTGCCGCAATGACAGAGATCGCAGCAGTGAGCGAACATCTGCCAAAACCTGATAAATCATTGATAACCGCTACTTTTTTCGTCATTTTTCTTCTCCCGTCTGTTAATTTACCTAGAAAGATGCCTGACACTTATGCGAAAGTGTCAGGCACCTCTTGAAAATGCATCAGCAGATCATGGGAAGTTCGATCGGCTTCAGCACGATCACGGAATGTCTTCCCATATTCAGTACGACTTCCCCGTCTTCCACTATATACTCATCATAATCCGTAGTATATCCGGTCTCATATGAATATATCAGGCGCTTCATTCTGCCATACTTAGGCACCCCGACGAGCCATACCGGAATAGTTACCTCTCTCAGTTCTTTACTGTTGTTCAAAGCAACAATGATCTGCTCATCTCCCTGGACCCTGCCATAAGCAAGCAGATTATTCTCACCCAGAAGCAGCTTGATAGATCCCTTTCTGAGCGGCTTCTCTTCCTTGTGTATCCGAATCATCTCTTTATGGAACGCAAGCATCTCCTTGTCTTCCCTTCCCCAGGGATAGCTTCGCCTGCTGTCCGGATCTGTAAATCCGCACTGTCCGGCTTCGTCACCGTAATAGATCGTCGGAGCTCCCACCCAGGTCATCTGCACCGCAACAGCCTCTCTCATGACCGCATGATTGATTCCTTCTTCCGCCGCCTTTGAACCGACATGTTCAGCTCTCCCGACAATGTGATTCGTGCGGGTAAGAAATCTGGAATGATCATGATTTGACAGCTCGTTCATGGCCACCTGAAGAGACGGCGTAAGCATACTTGCCATAAAATGCCTCATTGCTCCCACAAAGTTATCCACATTTCCCCAGAGGTCTGTTCTTCGCTCATCACTGTGCTTCTCCATTCCGGTAAGGAACCATGTCAGAGGCTCCATAAATGCATCATAATTCATGACGCTGTCCCATTCATCACCCTGGAGCCATTCGGCAGGGTCTCCGTAATGTTCCGCAAGGATCAGCGCATTCGGATTCGCGCTCTTAACTTCTTTTCTGAAACGTTTCCAGAACATGTGATTATATTCGTTGCTGCAGCCGAGATCCGCCGCAACATCAAGTCTCCACCCGTCAACATTGTACGGAGGAGAAACCCATTTCTTTCCTATATCCATAATATACTGTTCCAGCTCCGGAGAATCCTCATATGACAGCTTGGGAAGCGTATCATTTCCCCACCACGAATCATAGTTCGGATTATAAGGCCACGCCTCAGGACGGTCGTCAAAGAAATGGAAAAAATTATGATAGGGGCTGTCCTCGCTGACAAACGCTCCCTTCGGATACTCCGGCTGATTCTCGTAAATTCTTTCCCTATCCATCCACTTGTTAAAAGAACCGCAGTGATTGAACACTCCATCCAGAATTACTTTCATTCCGCGTCTATGCATCTCCTCCACCAGCCGGGCAAACAACTCGTTGCTGGCTTCCAGATTCCGGATATCTCCTGTACGTTTCTGATATCTGGTCGCATTTATATTATCCTGAGCACCTTCGGGAAGAAGTTCTCCTCCGTCCGCAACGATCCTGCCATAATGAGGATCAATATAATCATAATCCTGAGTATCATATTTATGATTCGAGGGGGAGACAAAGAGAGGATTAAAATAAATTACCTCTATCCCCAGATCCTGCAGATAATCCAGCTTATCCATAACTCCCTGAAGATCTCCTCCGTAAAAATTCCGGATATCCAGAGAAGCCGGCGGCCGGTTCCAGTCCTTTATCTTTGCGCTGGGCGCTCCGATATATATATATTCTCCGTCTTCCACATCATTTGTCGGATCCCCGTTATAAAAACGGTCCACAAAAATCTGATACATAACGGCGCCCTTCGCCCAGTCAGGGGTAGAAAATCCGGGAACAATGATAAAAGCATAATAATCTTCGATATGATCAGATACGCCGTACCGGTTAAAATAGCAGATCTGATCTCCTTTCTTTATCTCAAAACAATAGCGGAAAGGTTCGGTCCCGAGCTGACATTCTATCTCGTAGAAATCAAACTCTCCCCTGGAACTTCTTTTCCACATGGAATAGCTGCGTCCTCCCGTCAGAATATTTACTTCTTCCACATCATTATGCGCAGTCCTGAACCGCAGTGTTATTTTGTCATTTATTTCTGGTTCTGCCGGAATTACGTAATCCTGCGTCCCATCACAGAACAGTGCATCTCTGTTCATAATATCAAGCCTCCTTCTAAAGTTGAATCATAATCCGGCAAAAGCAGCATGCATGAAAGTGCATCACAGCATGAAGAGCGGATGCTGCTACGCCTCCGCTCCATTGTTCTCGAACAGTGCTTCAAATTCACTTCTTGTTATCTTTTCTTTTTCAAGCAGCAGCTGTGCACACGCTTCAAGTACCGGGTGATATTCTTTAATGATCGCCCTGGCTTTCAGGTAACATTCATCTATAATACGCTTTACTTCCTCATCGATCGCACCTGCAACCTTCTCTCCATATCCCCTTGAAGTGTGACCGAAATCGCGTCCGATAAAGACCTCGTCGCTGTCATTGTCATAATTGATCAGACCGAGACGCTCGGACATACCGAATTTGGTAATCATGGATTTGGCAATAGCGGTCGCCTGCTTGATGTCCTGTGAGGCTCCCGTGGTAATATCGTCAAATATCTCCTCTTCCGCCACACGTCCGCCGAGGGATACAGTAATCTCCTGAAGCATATGTCCTCTGGTGTTGAACATGTCATCCTTCTCCGGCAGAGGCATCGTATAGCCTCCCGCTCCTCCGGTGGGAATGATCGACACGCTATAGACCGGCCCCACATCAGGAAGCACATGGAAAAGAATCGCATGCCCCGCCTCATGATAAGCCGTAATACGGCGTTCTTTATCAGATACGATACGGCTCTTCTTCTCCGGTCCGATCCCTACTTTTACAAATGCATGCCGTATATCCGACTGCTGAACAAAGACCCGGTTGTCCTTTGCAGCAAGGATGGCCGCTTCATTCAGAAGATTCTCAAGATCAGCTCCTGTGAACCCCGCCGTCGTCTGCGCAATCTGCTTCAGATCAACGTCATCTCCCAGAGGCTTGTTTCTTGCGTGGACACGAAGGATCTCTTCCCTTCCGCCCACATCCGGGCGTCCGACAATGACATTTCTGTCAAATCTTCCCGGACGCAGAATCGCAGGATCAAGGATATCCTTGCGATTGGTTGCCGCCATAACGATAATTCCTTCGTTCACGCCGAATCCGTCCATCTCAACCAGCAGCTGATTCAGAGTCTGCTCGCGCTCGTCATGACCGCCTCCGAGTCCGCTTCCACGTCGTCTTGCGACCGCATCGATCTCATCAATAAACACAATGCACGGCGCATTTTTCTTGGCATCCTGAAACAGATCTCTCACACGGGAGGCGCCTACGCCGACAAACATTTCCACAAAATCCGATCCTGAAATGCTGAAGAAGGGAACCCCTGCTTCACCTGCCACGGCTTTCGCCAGAAGGGTTTTACCCGTTCCGGGAGGTCCTTCCAGAAGCACTCCTTTGGGGATCCTGGCACCGACCTGGATATATTTCTTGGGCGCCTTAAGAAAATCTACGATCTCTTCAAGCTCTTCCTTCTCTTCTTTCAGCCCCGCCACATCGGCAAATGTAACCTTGATCTCATTCTGCGTGGTCATCCTCGCACGGCTCTTTCCGAAATTCATTGCCTTTGCATTGGAGCCCCCGCCCTGCCTGTTCATAAGGAAAAACAGGAGGAACACCCCGCACATGGTGATCAGAAGCGGAATCAGAATCGTAGAAATCATGGATTCTCGCGGAACATCCGACATTCCGTAATCTATTTCATTGCTCTGAAGAAGCTCTTCGACCTTATCAACATCCGATACATTGACGGTTCTGGTCGTTCCGTCGTCCTTCAGTGTTACCGAAACAGTTCCCGTAGGCACCGCGCTGTTCTGGCTGATATAGACATCTCTCACATTGCCGTCTTCCACTTCATTTACAAAAGCGGTATATGTCATCTCCTGCTGATGCACCTGGAGCTGATTTGCCATCCAGAGTGCCGCGACCACGATCACAATGAACATCAATATAGTCGGGCCGCTCACTCCTCTGTATTTTCTGTTGTTGTCCAAAGCTGTCTTACTCCTTCCTATTCCACGCCTTCCACAACACCGATATATGGAAGGTTTCTATATTTCTGCGCATAGTCAAGTCCGTACCCGACTACAAATTCATCCGGGATCTCAAATCCACTGTAATCAACCTTTACATCCTTCACTCTCCTGTCCGGTTTGTCCAGCAGTGTGCAGAGCCGGATGCTGGCCGGATGTCTCCGCTGAAGAACATCCATCAGATAGTACAGCGTATTGCCGGAATCAATAATATCTTCCACTATAAGTACTTCCTTGCCCTCGATCGATTCGTCAAGGTCCTTTGCGATACGGACAACGCCACTGGAAGCGGTTCCGTCTCCATAGCTCCCCACACACATGAAATCCATGGACACCGGCACCGTAATCCTCTTCGCAAGCTCACACATAAAGAATACGCCGCCCTTTAACACACAGATAAGATGAATCTGCTTTCCGGCATAATCCTCACTGATCTTTTCTCCGAGTTCTCTTATCTTCTTATCTACTTCTTCCTCTGGAATCAATACTCTGATCGTCTCTGACATGTCATTGCCCCTCCGTTATCTTTATCATAAGAATTCTTTTCGTATGGTCCCCGATCCGGTATGCCGAACTCATCCTCATGCCCGGAATCCATACAATATGGCTGCCGTCTGCAATAAGCAGCGTTCTGTCCCGCACTTCCCGGGGAACTTTTTCATTGATGAAATACGACTTCAGTTTCTGCCTGTTTCCGTCTCCGTCGATAGCCAGATAGTCTCCGGAAGACCTGAACCTCGCAGAAAGACTGTATTTTATTATATCATAGTCAAAGCATTTCGTGTAGCTTTTTTGTGGTATCTCTTTTGCCAAAAAGTCATCTGTCTTTTCCAGGAGCATACAGCATATTTTCTGCCCTGTGGCAGGAAAATACGTCTCTCCCGGAACCATCAGTTTCACGGGTTCTGTGCCGGCTGTCCTTCCGGGAGCATCCCTCCTGAGCACAATGCCGTCATAGGTTCTGACCGCTTTCACGCCATACGGAAGATCAATGCGTTTTCCCGTCTGGCGCCCGAACAGTTCCAGAACCGCCGCGATATGCACAGACTCGATATCCCGTTCCCGTCCGGCTGCCTCCCGGATACATCTTCGGATAAGGAATTTTTTTATCGCAGGATCCACTGTTTCCATTCTGCTTCCACTTACGGTTACCACTATACCGTCCGCCGTGTTCTCCTGCGCCGCACACATTTCCCATGCCTCCTCGGTCTTTCCCCGGATATAGTCCCATACCTCCTGAGCCTGAAGCGACAGCTCATGAATATGTTCCGCCGCTCCGGCGTTTATCTGTTTTTCCAGAGCCGGAAGGATATTATGCCGGATGCGGTTGCTTGTATATTCATCCTCCTGATTCGTAGCATCGAAACAGGGGCGGCTTCTCCTTTTCCCCAGCCATTCCTCGATCTCTTTCCGCGAAAGACAGAGCAGGGGGCGGATCCACTGCTGTCTTGACGGCCTGATTCCGCACAGTCCCTGAAGCCCTGTTCCTCTCGCAATATTCAGAAGCACCGTCTCCGCATTGTCATCCCGGTGATGAGCGGTGGCAATCTTCGTTCCGCCGTCCTCTCTGCATACCGACTCAAACGCATTCCGCCGAACATCACGGCCCGCCTCTTCAAGAGATTGTTTCCGTTTTCTGGAAATTAATTCCACATTTTCATGAAAAATACGGCACGGCACATCCAGTCTGCGGCAGAGTTCTTCCACATACTTTTCGTCCTCATCGGCCTCCTTTCCGCGGATCCCGTGATTCACATGGCATGCGATAACCCGGAAGCCCATCTTCTCCCTGAGCCCGCAAAGCATAAAAAGCAGGCATACCGAATCCGGACCGCCCGATACGCCTGTGACTACTGTGTCGTTTTCTACGATCATTCTGTGTTTTCTTATAAACTGCTCTACTTTTTTCTCTGTTTTATCCATCATATGTAAACTATACCCAATACACCGGGAAATTTCAAGACAGCACTTCCGCGCTTCTTCAGCATTCCCACAGTCCGATGGCCAGTACCGTCATATCATCCTCCGGTTCACGCCCGGTCCAGTTCAGCACCTGATCCAGCACATGATGCGCCATCTCCCTCGGATTGGTGATTGCGCTGCCCTGTATGATCGTCTCCAGAAGAACATCCTGCTCTCCCACCGGAAGCGCGTCAAGCACACCGTCTGTCACCATGATCACGAAATCGCCGTCCTCCAGCTTTCGCGTCACAGAATCGATCTCAATAGAATTCACAACTCCGATCGGAAGACTTGTGGAACTGAGGTGCTCCACAGAGTCCTTTTTCTTGATAAACGTAGATGACGCGCCCGCTTTTATAATCTCGCACTCTCCGCTGTACAGATCGAACACACTCATATCAACCGTGGAATAATGAATCTCCTCTCTTCCCATGACAAGGGTCGTATTGATCATCTGGATAGCTGTTTTTACCGGAAATCCCGCATCCAGCAGTTCTTCCAGAAGTTCGATCACAAGCGTGCTCTCTCTGCACGCTTCTTCACCTGATCCCATGCCGTCCGACAGAGCTACGCCTTTCCGTCCGCCCGGCATCTCCATCATGGCGAAATTATCGCCGGATATCTGACTGCTCCCTTTTCCGATCCGGGCTGCCCCCTGCATCGTATAGTACGTGGGCCCTTCCCTGCACACTACAGTCATATATCTCTGTCCGAGCATCTGCGCGCTGTCGCTCTCCGCCACGAACCTCCGCCCGGCTGCCTCCGAGATTCCTTTAACCAGCGTCCTTACACTCACCTTCTCTTTCTGCATGGCTCTGGCTGTGACATGGACCTCATATTTTCCCTCCCGGTTCATAAAAAAATGCGTATACAGAACTCTGACCCCTTTTTTCTTAAGATGAGAAACAATTTTCTTTTCCAGTCTCTCATCCGTAAAAATACTGTCTTCCAGCTCTTTCGCCGTACTCTTTATCATGTCCGCAAATGTATCCATCTGGATTGCGCAGCCTTCTCTGCTCCTGGCCATGCGGTTGATCCATATCATGTTCTGTCTCGCGTCGTGAAAACCCTCCAGCATTTCTCTCAAAAATCTCGGCGCCATGATGCATCTCTGCATCAGTTTTCTCTTTGTCTCGGTATTCAGCTCGTTCCCATAGTGGTCGATCGCCGACAGGACCTCATATCCCATCTGGTAGGTATGCACAAAATTCTCTCCCCAGCACCAGGTGCACTTCTCACAGTTCTCGCACACGCGTTCTTTCACTCTGTCAAACATTCCGTCTATCTCATCATCAGAAAAAGCCTGCTTCTTCTCCTCCAGACCAAGAAATGTCTGCGAGAGCTGCTTCAGTGACTGTGCAAACTTTTCTATCTGCTCAACATATGGACTGTTGTGCAGGGTCTGTCCGTCATTCATTTTCATCCTTGCTCCCTTCTTCCGCGGAGGTATCTTTTCTCCGCTTTCCCTGCCTCGTATACTCTGTCATATGCACATTTCCCGCGAAAACAAAAACTCCAGGAGAAGTTCTCCCGGAGTCTCTTTCGTATCGCTTCTGTCCTGCCCGGCATGTCTACTCTGCCGATTTGAAGATAATCTCATTCGGATCCACCAGATTGAGCTTATCCTCTGCAGTCTCTTTTATGTATTCATCTGTTTTTACATATTCTTCATATTCTTTAACTTCTTTTGCACGCTCTTCCTCTTCCCTGATCTGCGCTTCCAGCTCCGCTTCCTGAGCCTTGTAGCTCTCGTTCTTTGCCTGAAGCGTAATGGAATTCACTGTAAGTACGCCGCAGAGCAGGACCAGCACCATGCTGATCATCAACATACTGCGTCTGTGCTGCCGGAGACGGGAATTCTTCTTTCTCACGCGCCGGCTTCTCCCTGCATTTTTTCCGTTTTTCATTCACATTCACCCAACTTATTAATTAATATTTTCGTTCCCCGCTATACGCAATATTCTATCGGGTTTCCCTGAACTTTTCAAGTTTTTTCTTGGCTTTTAAATATATTTTTTTCAACAGAGCCGCAGCACAGTATGCAAGCAGATCTCCGCACACGACGCCCAGCACAAAGAACCATCGTATGCTGCCGTATGTTGTCACATACATCTGATAAAACAGATATCCGCTCATCCCGAGCCAGAATATAAAATCTTCCACGCCCACCGCCAGATTGCTGTGTGGTATTATTTCCCGAATGCTTGAAAGGATCCTGTATGAAAAATATACGGTCATCCCGCTCAGACACGCATAGAAAAAGATGGCTGTCTCCGTTCCGATTCCAGACATGTCAGCAGCGCCTACTTAAATAGCTTCGACAGGAAATTCTCCCCCTGTCTTCCCGAGGGAGACGCACTGGAATAAGCGATACTGTCGATATTGCCTGAAAGATCAACTTCGCCTTTTTCCACGCTCAGTCTGTTCACATGCAGATCTGTTCCTTTTACCATCAGCATCCCCTGTTCTGTTTCAAGCAGGATCTCATTCAGGTCAAAAGAAAGCACATCCAGAACTCCTGTAACCATACTTGTTTTTCTGTTATTGACCACCAGCTTATGTGCCTTTGCAATCCGCTGTTCTTCCATATACGTTCCCCCTTCTCTGTGCTTTTCTATATATATGAGGGGTTGTACGTAATTATGACCACATACTTTTCCTGTCTCCGTTTATTCTAAATATAACGGAACAGCTCCTTCGCCTCTTCCTTTTTCGTAGTATCCTGGAGAGCCAGCACTTCCACCTTGACTGTTCTTGTCCCGAACTGGATTTCAATGACATCCCCCGGTTTTACCTTCACAGATGCCTTCGCCGCTTTCCCGTTGACCATAACCCGGCCCGCATCGCAGGCCTCATTGGCCACTGTACGCCTTTTAATCAGCCTGGAAACTTTTAAGAATTTATCCAAACGCATTTCTTTCCCTCCCTTTTCATTCTTCCATATATGCAGCAGAATTTCATTCTTCTTTCTGTCCTTCCGGAGCAAACATAAAAAGCACTTACAATGCCTGTCGAACACTGTAAGTGCCTGTCCTGCTCATCTGTTTCTATCCGCTGACAAAACGTAATTCCGGATTAGTTGATAGCGTCTTTTAAAGCTTTTCCTGCTTTAAACTTCGGTGCCTTGCAGGCCTCGATCTTCATCGTCTTGCCTGTCTGCGGATTTCTTCCTTCTCTTGCGGCTCTCTCGCTCACTTCAAATGTACCGAATCCCACGAGCTGAACCTTCTCCCCTGCCTTCAGCTGCTCTGTTACCACATCGATAAAAGCCTTTAATGCCTTCTCGGAGTCCTTTTTCGAAATTTCTGCTTTTTCAGCTACCGCTGTTATTAATTCAGTTTTGTTCATGGATAATTTCCTCCTCTTTGATTGTATCAGAGTACAATTTTCTTCTTATTTTCAAAGGCTCACAGTCTTTACGTCCACATGGTCTTGCCCTTATGTATTGTTATAACGGTTTCATATGTGTTTGTCAAGAAGTTTCCTTGTTTTCCGGGGTTTTTCCGCACAGCGCGAAAACTCCGTCACCACGGCCTTTCCGGCCATGGAAACGAAGCCGTGCACGCGCAGACTCTCTTTTCATTTCTGTCCGTTTTTTATCGACCGGAACGATACAGGTCCAGTGAAAACACATTCTCCAGAAACGCTTCTTTTTCTTCAGTCTGATGTACCGCTGTCCGAAGCTTTTCGACGCTTTTTTCCGGAAGCCACGCCTTGTTCGAACGCGCATAGCTGCTGGCCGCTTTCCAGAATTTTTCCGGATATGCCAGGCACAGCCCGATATATTCCTTCTCCACAGGTTCTATTTTGCGTACACTTTGATATGCCTCAAGCATCTCTCTCCCAAGCTTCTGTTTCCAATGACACTTTTCCATTGCTTTTCTTATGAAATAGTAAAGATCCTGCGCCTGAATTCCGATTCTCAGATGCTCGAAGTTCGTCACTGCCATCCCGCCCGGCAGCATAATCAGATTATGATAATTATAATCTCCGTGCAGCATCCGTCCGCTGCGCACACTTTTTCCGTACAGATCCATGCATCCGGATCCTTCCATCCTTTCCAGAACCCGCACCGCCAGTGCATACATTTTCTCAAAACTTTCCAGATAAAGATACTCAAACTCATTTTTTGCCACCCGCGCTCTGATAAAGGATCTGACTTTCTTCATTTCCCGGTTGTGGCGGGCCAGCTCTTCCACGGGATCCCGTCCTGCCGGAGGACGATCCGTCCCGGTCTCCTCCCATCTGAGCACATTGTGGAGCCTTGCGAGATTCCCGGACGCCGCGATGATCTCTGATTCCTTCTTCACGTCACATTCCCGTCCGGAATACCATTTTTTCATCATATATCTCGTACCGTCCCGCGAAGCGGCAAGCAGTTCTCCGTCCTTTGTAAATACCGGAGTATCAGCTTTTACACTTCCCTCCAGTTCCAGACGGCTCAGTACGATATACAACAGGGCCGCTCTTCTGTCAGAGATACCGGTCTCCTTCAGAAGCATATCTCCCTCACTGGTGTCGCAAAAAAACGCACCCCTGATTCTTCGGGTGCCTTTTACTTCCACGTCGTATCGCTGTAAGACTTCTAATTCGTACTCTCTCATGACTGCCCCCTGTCTTCACGGCGCGGAACCTTCTCCGGTTCCGCTTCCGTGTACATGTTCCGCCTGAAATCCGGCGCCGAAACGCAGCGCCTGCCCTGCGGTATGTTCAAGTTCTTTCTAATGTATGTTCGGGACAGCCCGAGTATGCTATAAACCGAGCTTTTCTTTTACATATTTACATAAAGTATCTCTGTCGTTCCGTTCCGGATCATCGATAACATATTCCAGCAGCTCGCTCAGCATGCTTCCGAGCTCCCTCCCCGGTTTCATTCCGAGCTGCATCAGATCTTTTCCGCTCACGGCAAGCTGGCGCAGGGTGACACACTGGTCCTTAAGCAGCGCTTCCTGGTAGAGTCTGCGCATCTCGACGATATTTTCTATCTTTTCTCTCTTCCTGTAGGGGCTCTGCGCTTTGACATCGGCCATTCGGACAGCCAGATAATACGGGAACAGTTCCACCCCGATCCGGTTCATCGCACGCCGGACATTCTGAGGGGTCGCCTCTATCCGGTAGTCATGATAGCATACGAGACGGGTAACCGTCTTCACTGTATCGTTGTCAAACTTCAGTCTGCGCAGGATCTTCCTGGCGATCTCCTCACTCACGAGCGCATGGCCTTTAAAATGATCCTGGCCTTTCTCATCCGTGGTCTTCATCGCCGGCTTTCCCATATCATGAAACAGCATTGTAAGACGCAGAATCTTATCCCGCTTTACATTCTTAAGCGCACGAATCGTGTGCTCAGCCACATCGTATTTATGATGAGGCGTATGCTGCTCCACTCCGACCATCGCATCCCACTCCGGCAGAATAACCCGGGTGATTCCCAGTTCAAAGGCATCCTGTATTCTCTCCGGATGAGGAGAAACAAGCAGTTTTACCAGTTCTGTCCGGATTCTTTCCGCGCTGATCTTTTTCAGTGTCGGCGCCAGCTTCTTCACCGCCCGGGCAGTATTCGGCTCGATCGGGAAATTAAGTTGCGCGGAAAACCGTACGGCTCTCAGAATGCGCAGGGCGTCTTCCGAAAACCTCTCTTCCGGATCCCCCACGCACCGGATCCTGTGATGATTAAGATCCTGCATTCCACCGAATACATCCACCAGCCGCACTTCATCATTGTATGCCATTGCATTAATCGTAAAATCTCTCCGCCTCAGATCTTCCTCAAGGCGGTTCGTAAATTTCACTTCTTTCGGATGACGGCTGTCCTCATAAGCTCCGTCAATCCGGTAAGTTGTAACCTCAAAGCTGTCTTTCCCCAGCAGAACCGTAACTGTGCCGTGTTCGATCCCCGTATCCACCGTCTTTCTAAAGAGCTTCTTGATCTCCTCCGGCTTCGCCGAAGTAGTGATATCCCAGTCCTCCGGACGCCTCGCCAGGATCGAATCCCTGACACATCCGCCTACCGCGAAAGCTTCATAGCCATGGAGCTGCAGATTATTGATGATCATCAATACTTTCCTTGGCAGTGCTATCTTCATGTAACTCTTCCTTCCTATTATAAAAGGGGTCAGGCCCCTTTGCGCACCGTTTTCAGAATATTCTTAATATTTCTTCTTCACGTTTATGACAGGTAAATATTATAACCTGTCTTTCCTGTCTGCTCAACCATTTTAGCACAGATTCCAGTCTTTTCTCATCATAAAATGCGAATGTATCGTCAAGAATAACGGGCATTGGCTCTTCCTGAAGGAGTTCTGCGGCCGACATGCGAATCGAGAAATAAATCTGTTCAAGTGTTCCGCGGCTGAGCTGTTCTGTTCTGATATATCTTGTGCCGTCCCATACGGATATTTCAAACCGTTCATTCACCTGCAGCCGCCGGTATTTTCCTTCCGTCAGCTCGGAAAAAATTTCTGAAGCGCGTCGGTTCAGATAGTCAGATGTCTGGCGCCCCAGTTTTCCCGCTGCGGTCTTTATCTTCTCTTCCGCAAGAAGCAGCGCTTTCTTTCTTTCCTTAAGCCTGTTTTCTTCCTCTCCCGGAGTATTCTCCCCGATCTGTTCGTTCAGATTCTCATGCCATATATGTTTTTCCTTCCACTCTGCCTGTATTCTGGACATCTCCCACTGAAGCTGTTTCTGTCTTTCTTCCAGGCGTACCGTTTCGTCCTGAAGTCGGGACTTGTCATGGGAATATATGGTTTTTTTAGAAATATATTCGTTTCTTCTCTTTTTCTCCCTGCCCCATCTGCGGACTCCCGCCGCAAGCAGCAGTATACCTGACGCCAGAATGAGAACTCCAAACACAGCAACAGGCACGGCTCCGGAAAATGCACTCCACTTTCTGAGCAGGCAGGCCCAGGCAATTCCGCAGACGCCGGCAAATACTCCCGCCATTCCTCCCATGAGCAGTCCGCGGGCCGATTCGCCGTATCCTCCATTCCCCGGCTGCCTCTCCCGCTCTTTCTCATCCGTACTTTCTATCAGCCGCTGTCCGTTCTCATATTCCCGTCTGGCTTCCTCATACTCTTTTTCCAGTTTCTGCAGATCCTTTTCCAGATATCCGCACTCCTGACTCAGACCTTTATATACATCCGCCCTTTGGCTTTCCGCGGTTTTCAGCTGGCCTTCCACCTCTCTTCGCCGCTCTTTCAGAGCGAGCAGCGCGCCGTTTAAATCCACCTCTCCGCCTCCGGTCTCATAGTAATTGGCAGCATAATTCTTCAGCGCCTCGGCCAGCTCCTGCCCGGGACGCGCCAGAAGCTGTCCGACGGAAACCGTATTGTCAAATTCAGACGGAGTCATGTCTCCCAGCAGCATATCCAGATCACCATGTTCCACGGACAGCTCCTCCCCGTCGTCCTCACAGATGAGCGAGACATGCCTGCTGAAACGGTCGAAGCTTCTCTCAAGGCGGAAGTTTCTCCCTCCGCACACAAAGCGCATAACTCCCGCATAATAATTCGGATTTTCCCAAGGCTCGTACCTGCTGAAAGCATCCCGTCCGGCGGCTCTTCCCCGCCCCCGCTCCATCCCGAACAGCATGGCACGGATAAATGCATGGAGCGTAGATTTTCCAAACTCGTTTTCTCCGTAAATAACCTGTATTCCATCTTTCAGATAAAAATGTTTCTCCGAAAACTTACCGAAATTTTTCAGATAAAGCTCTGTAATTTTCATACTCTGCCGCCCCTTATTCCTCATGACTTATTCTTCAGGAGAGCCTCAAGTCCCTCACAGAGCGCCTGATACTCCACACTGCCTTCCCGGCATCCTCTGAACTCCTCAATAAAATGTCCGATGAGATTGTTGCGATTCTCCCGCAGCAGCTGCTCCGGATCAAAGGCAGGCCTTGTCTCATTCACGATTTCCAGAACATTTCCGATGTCATCCATGTGTGCTGTATCCGGGATGACATCCTCATCTCTTACGCCTGTTAAAGTTATTTTGTAAATGTTTTTATTATCACATCTGTCTTTGCTTTCACTGATTTTCTTTTTTATACTCCCCGATGTATCCTTTTCATTTACCGGAATAGTCAGATGAATATATTCTCTTTCCGCACAGGGAATCCACCTCGCGCGCACTCCGCGCTCCGTAATCTCGCCGCGCACATAGCCATGAGGCCCTGTATCATTCCGGTCCACCGGCTCCAGCGCGCCTGCGTATATAATCCGGTTCTCTTCCAGAACAGCCGGCTTATGTATGTGTCCGAGAGCAATATAATCAAATCCGCTCTTCTCCAGAGCTCCCCTGTTGAAAGGAATGTGCTTATCATCGCCTCCGTGAGCAAGAAGAATTTCATACTTCTGCCTGCCCTGTGCAAAGCAGCGGTCATACAGCGGCTCCTTTATCTCTCTCCGGTGATAACTCAGTCCGTACACCGCGGTCTCCAGTTCAGGAAACTCCACATATCCCATACTCTGTCCGAACAGCGGCGTCACATTCTCTGCCCACCGGAAAGTTCTGTAATACGAATCTTTCCTGATATAATCGTGGTTTCCCGCGATAAGCACCACTTTCGTCCGCTTCAGCTCAGAAAAGAGATAATTTACCTCTTTCAGCTCACGCATCAACGGCTGCCTGTGAAACAGATCTCCCGCGATGAGAAGCAGATCCGCCTGTTCCCGGTCGCAGACACCAAGCACTTTCTCCAGTGTATCCCACAGCTCCTTCGGCCGCCGGCCACTGTATGCTGCCCCTGCATCCGGTTCCGCTCCAAGATGTACATCCGCAATATGGATAAATTTCATAGTCTTCTCTCCTCCGCGCCTTCCTGCGCAGTACATATCCGGAAACAGCCGGATCATTCGATTTTTTCACCGCAAGAGGGCGCGGCATTTTTCTGCCCCGCCCTCTTGTCTTCTTGCGGAAGCGCTTCCGCGCGCATCCTCCTGTTTCCTTTATATCCTGTATCTTTTACAGTTCACAGTTATTTACCGTTCTCGGGAACGGAATTACGTCGCGGATGTTCGACATACCGGTCAGATACATCACGCAGCGCTCGAATCCAAGACCAAATCCCGCATGTCTGGTAGAACCATATTTGCGAAGATCAAGATAGAAGCCGTAGTCTTCCTCCTTAAGTCCAAGCTCGTTCATCCGGTTCAGCAGCTTGTTATAATCATCTTCTCTCTGGCTTCCGCCGATGATCTCTCCGATTCCCGGAACAAGGCAGTCAACTGCAGCCACCGTCCTGCCGTCATCGTTCTGCTTCATGTAAAACGCTTTGATTTCCTTCGGATAATCTGTCACAAAGACCGGTCTCTTATATACCTGCTCTGTCAGATAACGCTCATGCTCTGTCTGCAGATCGCATCCCCATGAAACCTTATATTCAAATTTATCGTTGTTCTTTGAGAGGATATCAATAGCCTCTGTATATGTCACACGCGCAAAATCCGAATTCACTACATTATGAAGCCGGTCAAGAAGCCCCTTGTCCACAAATGAATTAAAGAAGTTCATCTCCTCCGGTGCATTCTCAAGCACATAGTTGATGATATATTTCAGCATAGATTCCGCCAGTTCCATGTCGTCGTCCAGGTCCGCAAATGCAATCTCCGGCTCAATCATCCAGAACTCCGCCGCGTGTCTCGTGGTATTGGAGTTCTCTGCCCGGAATGTAGGGCCGAATGTGTAAATACTGCGGAATGCCTGCGCGTAAGTCTCGCCGTTAAGCTGACCGCTGACAGTAAGGCTTGTCTCTTTTCCGAAGAAATCCTTTGTATAATCCACGGTTCCGTCCTCGTTCTTCGGAATATTCTCCATATCCAGAGTCGTCACCCGGAACATCTCCCCCGCTCCCTCACAGTCACTTCCCGTGATCAGCGGCGTATGCACATAGACAAATCCCCTCTCCTGGAAAAACTTGTGGATCGCATAGGCTGCCAGGGATCTCACACGGAACACCGCCTGAAATGTATTTGTCCTCGGGCGCAGATGGGAAATCGTTCTGAGATATTCGAAACTATGTCGTTTCTTCTGCAGTGGATAATCCGGTGCGGACGCTCCCTCCACAACGACTTCATCCGCCTGAATCTCAAACGGCTGCTTCGCCTGGGGCGTAGCCACCAGCGTACCCGTCACAATGACCGCGGCTCCCACGTTAAGCTTTGAAATCTCCGAAAAGTTATCCATTTTATCATGATACACGATCTGGAGCGTCTGAAAATAAGATCCGTCATTCATAACGATGAATCCGAATGTCTTCGAGTCACGGATGCTCCGGATCCAGCCCCCAACTGTCACCTTTTTATCCAGGTAATCCTCTCTGTTTTTAAATAATTCCCGAATCGTTGTCAGTTCCATACCAAAAAACTCCTTTGATAATTATTCCTTACAGGCAGAGCGCCCATATCCGTTCCGCCGCCAATATTGATATTATAACACCAAGCGCTGAAACCGTAAACAAAAACATGGGGTGCTGTTTTTCATATCCGGCAAAAGAAGAACTGCCGCGCAGAGCAGTTTGTGCGCGGCAGTTCCGGCTTATGCAATCCTTATACACTTATCTTTTTTCTCTCTTTCTTATGTTCTCCTTTGTTTTTTCATAACCGCGCCGACAATCCCCGCAGCGCCTGCCGCTGCTGCAAGGAGGATCAGATGCAGCATGCCCTGTGTCTCATCTCCCGTCTTCACCGCCGCCCTGCCTGTAGCCGTGGCCTTGAGCTGAACAGATTTGATATCATCCTGACCCTCAGATATCCATTTTCCATTCTTATACACCTGCCTGTCAAACGTAACCTTAATGGTGTACGTGCCGCTCTTTGCCGCTTTCACGGTCGCCGTGTAGGGCGCCTTCTTCCAGGTTCCCTCAGACATTCCCTGCCATTTGACCGGAACATATCTTACATCGCCGTCGATCGGATCTTCGATCTTCATGCCTCCGCCTTCCGCTGTAAATGTTACGTTCTTATTGACCTTGATGATCTGTCCATTGCTGATTCCCGTAATCTTATTCTCTCCGGCACCGGTCTCAATCGGATTTCTAAGGGTGGAAACTTTAAGGGGCTGGCTTGCCGCACTTGCCGCAGCAGTGGAAGTCTCTTTTATCCTTGTGACAATCTCATAGTCCGTCTCTGCCTTCAGCTTCTCAAATCTGCCTTCTGTCTGCCATGTCTTTCCTCCGTCAATAGAGTACTCCTGTCCGTTCTTTTTCTCCACTTCCAGAACAGTCTGACTTCTGTCCGTCAGTTTCGGAGCTTCCGGAGCCTTTGTCGGGGTCTTCTGAGTGGTGACAACCAGGGCCTCGCTCACAATACTTTCCTTATACTCCGCCGTCTCGGGGGTCTTTGTCACAATTCGATATTCCGTATTCGGATGAAGCTTTTCAAATACTCCGCTGCTCTGCCAGTTCAGTCCCTCCGGCATGGTGCTTTGCTCATAGATCGCATATACCTGTCCACTCACCGCAGTCACTTCAATTCTGGTATCGCTGACCGAAATCAGTTCCGGTCTGCCAAGAGGCTCCGCCTCATATTTCCCGGTAGATACAATCAGCAGTTCACTGACAGCTCCCGGCATCTGATCCTCCGCCCCGGCAATTCTGGCTGCCACCGAATATTCCGTTGCCGCTTTCAGGCCGCTGAACACAGGAGAGATCTGCCAGTTCCACTGCTGATCCGGAACTGCCCTTCCTTCACAGATCGCGTATTCCGCTCCGTCAGCCGCCTTAACCTCTATTGTGTCCACTCCGGCAAACACCAGTTTCGGCATCTCCGGCGCTCCGGCTCCCGGCTTCATCGTCCTCGCCCTCAAAGGAGCACTCACCGGAGTTTCCTCTCCTTGTCCTTTCATTCTCGTCTCAATCGCATATTCTGTATCCGGAGAAAGTCCTTCGAACCTTCCGCTGTCCTGCCATTCCTTCTGGTCGATCCGGTACTCCTGTCCCTCGTTCATTTCTACTTCAAGAGTCGTATCCGTCCGGCCCACAAGTTTCGGCATGTCCGGAAGAACAGGCGGTTCCTCTGTCGGTGTATTCGGTTCTTCCGTCGGTCCATCCGCCTCTTCTGTCTGTGTGTTCGGTTCTTCCG
>ERZ1090862.238-NODE-238-length-24255-cov-6.649587_pt1 | contig 24255 bp, 27 predicted proteins | sample MGYA00478481_ERZ1090862 | MGnify/ENA primary metagenome ERZ1090862 (study PRJEB33644, sample SAMEA5815745) | chicken gut metagenome | biome: Chicken; feature: Gastrointestinal Tract; material: Caecum | place: Ireland | collected 2019-01-01 | study: A study of the... | reverse complement strand
TGCGCGCCCCAGAGGACAAGAAAGGGGATAACAAAAGAAAATCCTGCCGTCAGGAACCACAGTACTGTTCCTGCCGCCAGTTCTCCCTTCTCTGTCTTCCCGAATATCCCGCGGAGTTTTCGTTCTCCGAAAGAGATAAAATTTCCGATCACCCGGACCGGATGATAAAGCCAGGCCGGATCACCAAATACAAAATCAAGTAAAAAGCCTGTCACACAGGCTGCAAGTGAGGTCATCATCTACAGGTTTCTCCTATTCTGCAATATCATCCAGCCCGTACCGGATCACCTTTTTCAGATCCTCCAGGCTTACTTCCACCTGAAAACCGATCTTCCCCGCACTGAAGATGATCCTACCGTACTCTTCCACACTCCGGTCTATGGTTGTGGCAAACTGTTTCTTCATTCCGATGGGGGAACAGCCGCCATGGATATACCCCGTCAGAGGAAGAAGTTCTTTCTGTTTTATCATCTCGATACTCTTTTCTCCTACACTGTGAGCCGCTTTTTTCAGGTTCAGTTCCTTGTTCACAGGCACGACAAATACATAGTTTGTCTTTGACTTTCCGACCGTTACAAGAGTCTTGAACACCATTCCCGGATCTTCGCCGAGAGCCTGTGCCACTTCCATCCCGTTCACCGCTCCGGTCTGCAGATAGTTGTAACTTTTATATGGGATCTTCTTCTGGTCCAGGATCCTCATAACATTAGTCTTTTCATCTTTTTTGCTCATATTTCAACAGTCCTTCATACATCTTTTCTGATACCGGCATATCCAGCCCCAGCCGTTTTCCTTCCCGGACGATATATCCGCTGAACGTTTCGATCTCCGCCTGTTTTCCATCCCTGATGTCTCTCTGCAATGAACTGGTGGCGTCATCCGCCAGTTCATGATAGAAGCGGTGCAGGATCGCATCAACGTCCTTCTGCTCCACACTGATTCCTTTTGCCCTGGCAACCGCGTATGCCTCGCGGACCAGTGCTTCGTATTCCTTTGCCTTCACAGGATCGCTCCGGAGCTGTCCGATATTGTTGTCATAATAAGCGCTTGCCACATTGTATGCGCAGTTCAGGATATATTTCTTCCAGATTGCCTGCTGGATATCCTCCACAACTTTGTGATCGATATCCGCAGCAGTGAGCAGTTCCGAAACCTCCTCGATCTTTCTCTGCTCTTTCTCATCTGCGTCCTCGATCCCGATCCTTAAGTTTGCAAAATCGCCCTGCTGCGTAATAGAATAATCCGCATTTGCAAACGCCACGATATAGATCAGAGAATCCACGACTGTGCCTTTTCCCAGCAGTTTTCTCATCCTCTCCCCAGGATCCGCACCGTTCATGACCGGGATCAGCACCGTCTCGTCTGTGACAGCATTCCCAAGTTCTCTGCATACTTCCTCCAGAGAATAGTTCTTTACACAGACAAAAATATAATCCTGCTGCCCCATCTCCTCTATGGGGACAACCCGCTCCGGACGGATCATGATCTCGCCTTTATAGTCACTGTGAAGGACCAGTCCTTTCTCCAGAAGAGAATCCCTTCTTCCCCCACGGGCGGCAAGGGTAAGATGCGGGCAGACTCTTCCCAGCATTCCCGCCAGATAACCGCCCACGCCGCCGATCCCGACGACTGCGGCTTTTTTCTCATATATATTCATTTCGCTCATCTTTTTTTCTTCCTCCGTCTTACGAAAATAACTCCCGATGCTGTGCCTGCTGCCAGGACAAAAACTGCCGCAGCCAGAAGATATCCCGCCGGATATCCTGTTCCTGCGCTGTCGCTGTCCTGATTTTCAAGAGGTGATCCTTCCGTCTTCGCCAGCGTAAACTCCAGCTCTCCTGGCGGAAGAGAATCTGCTGCAAGAGTATATCCGTCTTCTGTCTCCTCAAACCCTTCCAGGCTGCTCTCCCTCATGATATAAGGAGTGCGGATCACAACCTCAAGGTCATGGAACTCCTTCCATGTCTGCGCCGGGGATAGAAGATAGGTGTAGGCATATGTGGGATTTGACTCGCCATGGATCTCCGGATAGACCGGCGCCGTTACTTCATTGGTGATCCTCCCGCCGGGTCCGATGGTGATCTCATACTCATACCACCGCATGAGCGTGTCAGATACGTCCAGTTTATCAAAAAAGCTCTCGATAAACCCAAAGCTCTTCTCATACAGGTTCATCTCATAGATCACCGCGTTGTACCAGTCCGTCTCGCTGATATGGGAATCCGTATCATAGGACATCATGGTGAACTCGCGGAAAGTCATCTCTTCCACATCCGTCAGAGTCATCTCCCCTTCTGTACGCTCCTCCATGGATCCGTCCTCACAGATATACCAGTCGGGAAGTTCTTCCGGCTGTTCGCCGATCATATAAACATCCACCTGTACTCCGTTATTTACCCATGCGGAAATCTCCAGTTCTTTCCCCAGTCGATTATATCCCGAACTGTCCTCCATGTAAACTTTTGTTTTCCCGCCGCCCCCGGAAAGGCGGAATCCTGCGCTGGCGGCGTCCAGTTCCGGATCGATCCCGCCGGCAGTGTAGGTATATCTTGTCACCGGCATCTCCGGATCATAGAACGGATCCTCCGCATATCCGTCATGTAATTTTGCCAGATCCCGCTCCAGCTCAAAATCATCTGCCGCATAAGTATGACGCAGCGTCTTTTCGATCTCCTCCCCGTTGACTGTGACGCCGTACTTCTCTGTGTCAGCGCCGAAGCATTCCTCCATTGTCACCGTATCGTACTGGAACCCGTAATCCGGAGCCTTTCCGAAAGGAAACAGAAGTGTTGCCGTCACCGTATAGTCTTCCGGATTATAAAAAGTATACTCTGCGGACACGTTTCCGCTATAGGAAAGAAACGCTTCCCGGCTCTCATAATGCGACCTCGGAAATTCCGATACGTCGAATGTGAGAAGTTCCCGTTCCACGATCACCGGGCATTCTTCGTCCTTTGAGATGGTCCCGTTTGCATAAGTCCCGTTCCAGTCGCTCTGAGCCGAATTTGCCGAAACACTGACCGGGACTGCCAGGCATAGACTGAATGTCAGGCACAGGCCGCACCCCGCCGCTGTCAGAACAGATTTTCTACCTCTTTTCCTTTTTCTCCGCATCTCCTTCCTCCCTTCCCGGAAGCTGATCCGTTCATCATTTTTCCTGTTCGTTCATTATATCCTCTGACTTTTTCCTGCTCTCAAAGTAAATAAAACGGTCGATAGAGTCCAGGATATCCGCGAAATCCTCCCTCGGAGCCACATCGATATACCGGGTCAGGATTTCCTGTTCCTCCTGCTTATATCTGCCATAATAGATATCATACAGATTGTGTCCCCGCATATGGATCTTTATCTCCTCCATATGCTCTTTTACATCCGCCTCTGACTCAAACTCTTTTCCGATCACTTCCCGCAGCTTCTGCCCGCTCTTCAGCCGGTGCAGATACTCCTTCCACTTTTCCAGGAAGATCTGGTAAAACTGTTCCTCTGACTCCAGTATCCCGATTTCCGCCATGACCTTCGGATCCAGGAAATAATTCTCAAAGGAATAATATCTGAGAATGAGCACATTTTTCTCCGTCACCCTGGGGAGCCGGTCTGCGTCCTCCTCATTCCTGCGGGCATAGTAACTGCAGAGCTGTCGTTTCAGTTCCTCTCTGTCTTTCCCGTCACCGTCCCGGATCATGAGGAAATTGTCCTTGATATAGACCTGGTTCATATATTTCAGATTGGCATAGGTCTTGATATTGGTACAGCTGTTTGTCGTGATGATGGCGATCCTGGACAGATTCCCCTCACTGTCATACGTCTCCGAATAATATTTTCGGATCAGGAGCGGCAGTCTGCTCTTATCCTGTTTTCCTTCCACGATGAAGACAAAATTCACATTCATCAGGTCATTCGCCGAATAGCCAAGATCATCCAGCACAGCGCTGATGTCGGTCTTCTCCCGGACCTCCGGAACTCCCTCTGCATTCAGGAATACCTGACGGATCTGCCTGCTGTTGAAATTTGAAAGCAGGTTCGGGGAATGGGTTGAGAAGATCACCTGATTCTTCTTTGACAGCCGGTAGAGTATATCCCCGGAAACTCTCTGAAGTTTCGGATGGAGGAAGATTTCCGGGTCCTCCACCAGGATCAGATCCGCGTTCTTCCTGCCCTCTTCCTCGTATGTCTCCAGAAGGGACAGCATATAGATGCTGCGCATCCCTTTTCCCATGCTTCCAACCGGATATCTTTCCTTCTGACCCGCCCTCTGTATCTCCGTCGTGACGGCAAGAGTCTTCTCCACATCCAGGTTCATGGAATACAGGATCTTGTCTCTGCCCCCGTTTTTTCGGAACGTCTCATTCACCCTTCCTGAGAATGTATCCAGGTTCAGATTGTACAGCTTATACTCCAGCAATTTTGCCGCCTCAAAGGCGTTCAGCTCCTCCGGAGTCTTCCTGCTGACCAGACCGATACAGGAGAAACAGTGATTACATTCCTTCGCCATGTCAAACATGCAGCAGCCCGCCCGCATCTGCTTGAGCAGATCGTCCTCCTGGAGCATGAGAAGGTCATCCTGAAACCGCTCCAGATCCCGCTCCGTATCCATATAATAGATGTGAGGGAAAACCCGCGGAATATAACTGTTGTTCTTTCCGTGTCCGTCGCTAAAGCGGATCCTTCCTTCCCGATTGACAGAATATTCAAAGGTAAGCTCCCCGTTCTGAAAAGACGGAAGCTTTTTACAGAAATCCCTGTACCACGCTTCATATCTCCGATAGGAACTGACTATCCCGTATTTGTGAAACCGTTGCAGATCCGTCTCAGTGATCTGCAGCGTGACCATGATCTCTATATTGGGAAAATTCTCCTGAAAATCCTCCTCACGGACTTCATAGTCGCCTCCCACCGCGCGGATGGCATCCAGCACCGCAGTCTTCCCCGTGTCATTTTTCCCCACCAGGATCAATGCATTTTCAATCCCGCTGATATGCATGTCTTTGATCGATTTAAAATTTCGGATCCATAAATCCGTGATCTGCATTTTCCTTAAAACCCGTACCTTTCTTTCAGTTCTTCCACCCGCTCTTCTCTCAGTTTCTCTATCCTCTGCTCCGCCGCCCGGTCTGCGAAATGCATCGGTATGCTCATCACCGCCATGATGAGCACTCCTCCGATGACCATAAAGATCAGCCAGCGTATCCCGTTCCTGATCGTTGGTTTTTCCATCCGGGAATTAAGTTCATTGATATTGAGTACCTGCGCGTATTGTCTGCTGCCGCAGCACGGGCAGAAAAATTTTTTCGCGAAGTATGAATAAGTCCTTCGATTTACAAACGTGGCTCCGCTGATCTGAGTCCTGGTCATGCTTTTTGATTTTGACAGATAGCTTTTTGTAAACTCTTCGGCGCTGACGTCATACTCCGTGCCGCATTTCTCACATTTCACATGGCCTGTCAGGCCAGACTTTCTGGTCATCTCCGCAGCGCTTTGAAAGAACCGGATGGCACAGAAAATAACCCATGCCAACAGAAATACTCCCATGATCAACGTGATGATGATCCTTGCATCCATTTCTCTCACCTGTCTTTCCCAAGTTTTTCTTTGAAATCTTTTATCGATGTCACGGCAAACAAAAACGAGATCACCAGGATGGAGAGGTCACTTGCGGACACACTGTCCATAAAGTGATCTGCCACTGCCATAGCTACGGCAGAGAACAGAGTATCCATCATCACATACAGAGCCACTGCCTGCCGCTGCGTACATCTTCCCAGATCTGCAAACACCGTCGGCAGCGCTGATGACAGGATTTCCAGCGGGAATCCCATGATCATAACGATGATAAAGAACAGGATGATACTCCAGACCGATTCATATTCAAAACCGAATAGTCTCATGATCGAGCCGCTCACGACAGCGATCAAGGCGATCACAGCCAGGATCACCACTGCGACGACAGAATAGCCCAGCAACGCCCCGGCCAGTTCCTTCAGCTTTTCTTTCATTTATCCGAATACCTTTTTATAGATTTCATCCTGCTCCGGAAGATGCGTCACATAACCGATGGGAATGCGGTTTCCTGTGGCGTTGATCACAGCCTCTGCCCCCTGCTCTCCAAACGCCCCGCACAACTCGATACAGTCTACCCCTTCCCGGCACAGACGCTCTGCTTCCGCGCATGCCTCTTCTATGCTGGAAACGCCTGTGATTCTGGCATCTCCATCATGGATCGACGCCCTGTCCCTTTCCATATCAAAATCGCCCATAATAAGAAATGCAAATTTCATCTCAGTCTCTCCATTCTACGATATCATCCATTTTCTTTCTCGGTCTTGCCACAGGATCTTCATCCGCATACCCTACTGTCAGTGCTGCATACAATTCTCCTTCTACATTCAGCCACTCTTTTAATTCCCAGTATGCAAAATATGTGTCGCAGATCCAGAGACTTCCCAGCCCCAGCTCCACAGCCGTAAGACACATATTTTCTATCACCGCCCCAATGGACTGTGCATTGCAGATTTCATAGACCCTTTCTTCCGGTGTTATCGGAACATCAATTCTTTTTCCCTTACTGTTAACAATAAAGATGAGCACCGGGACTTGTTTTATGATACTTAGTGTATATTCAGCGCCTTTTACAAGTTTTGCACTATCGGGTAAAAGAGGGGTCGTTTTTTCTCTTCCAATCCCCTTCTCTATGATTTTCTGAACCTCTTCTTTTTTTCCTCCCTGTACGACAATAAACCGCCAGGGTTGTCTATTTTTAGGGGATGGAGCTTTGATTCCTGCCACTATGACCTTCTCAATCAGTTCACGGGGCACCTGATCGTGCTTGTATTTCCGAATACTCCTGCGACTCTCTATCGAATACACTACTTTTTTCTCCATCACGAAATTTGTGAGCAGGATCCCGCATCTCTCAACCTGCTGCTCTCTTACGACCTGATAACCTCTTTTCAGGAAGAACGGCTTTGCGGTAATTGACGCGTGAGTAGTATACGCTCCTTTTTTTACAGAATGCTCCAGTTTATCACAGATAGCAGTAGCGATGCCCTGTCTCTGGTAATCCCGATGTACATACAGTCTGTCAAGATAACCGCTGCCGTCCATATCACCGAATCCGACGACCTTTTCCGTCCCATTTTCTTCCTCAATCGCCACGACTGTGACATGTTCCTGAAAAGACCTGTCCCATGCTTTCAGGTCTACTTTCCCGGTCGCCCAGGCGTTAAGCTGTTCTGCCGTATAGTCCGCCGCATTAACGGAGTGGACGGTGTCGTAGAAAAGCTTTGCCATCTTCTCACAGTCTGAAGTCCTGTATTCTCTTAGTTTCATAAAGTTTTCCTCCGGGATCACATGATGTTCTGTCCTTTAATTTCCATCTTAGCCCGGTGTATGTACGTCTCCCTTGTCTGCGGTAAATTCAAACTCCAGGGATGTTTCCTCCGCCCCGACCAGTTTCACCCGGTTCTCTCCCTTTTTTATCTCAAAAGTTCCTGAACCATTCTGCTCCCCGCCAGCTGACGCTTCACATTCCACAAGCGTGGACAAATTTCCATCCGGATCGATCAGGACAAGCTTCGCTTTTCCGGATGAGACACTCAGTTTCCAGGAAAGGTTGACTTCCGTATTATCGGGAGATGTATAGTTCCATATTGTATCCATCCCTTCCATCTTTTCCGCTGAACCGGATACTGTATTTTCATCCTGGCTCCCCGAATAATTTGTCAGATTGTAACTGTTGGTTTGTCCCGCAATTCCCTTCTCGTTGTCATAAAATCTTTCCCCGGGATTCATAGTGAATGCGCATCCTGTGATCAGCGTACCTGCCGCAAGTGCTGCCAGGCATGATCTCATTCTGTTTTTCATATGTCAATCCTCCATTTGTGAATGCATTTTACTTACTTTTCCGGATAAAAGCATTCTTGTTTTTCATCATCCAGAAGCCGGACTCGTACCACATCCTGCGGACGTGCGGGAGATGTCTCCTGTACCGCCCCGGTAAATGACACTTCGACCTTATCGCCCACATCAAATTCCGAAAGCGGAATGTTTTTTCCTTTCCAGGTCAGTTCTGTATTTTCATCGATAGAAACAGAATATTCACCACGGAAATTTATGCCGTTTTCTTCCAGTCCCCGGACTAAAAGGCGATTTTCATATACTTTCACTACTCCGGCCTTAAATGTCACTCCTTTAAAAGCCAATCTGTCTCCAATTAAAAGCCCGAAAACCACTGCTGCCAGCCCAATAACTACTAACACACTTTTTCGCCTTTTCATCACCTATGATACCTCAATCAGTTCCATCCCTCAACAGCTTTTCAGTTTCTTAACATTCTTTAAGACACCTTTTCCCGTATTCCAGCCCTCTTCTGACACTTCCGCCGTAAATCCGCCGCCGTTTTCCACCTGCCAATGGTAAAAATCGTACGGTTCTTCCGCCATTTGTGACAGTGCAGCCATAATCGTCCCTCCGTGTACTACAAACGCTGCACTACCCACTCCTTCTTCTGTCAGCAGGCTGATCCATTTTCGTACACCCTCTGCACATCTTTCCCGGAAGATTTCCTGCGCCTCCCCATCCGGAAACGCCGTCGCCCCCCCTGATTCCAGCCATTCAATATAAGCCGGATGCTCTTTCAGTTCCTCGTAAGTTTTTCCCTCAAAGAGGCCGAAATCACACTCTCTCAGCAAAGTCTCTGTCCGGATCTCCACATCCGGATAGATCAGTCGTGCTGTCTCTATGCACCGGATCATCGGACTTGCAATGACATACTGTACATCCGGATAGGTATGCGTTCTGTTACAAAACGCTTTCACCGCTGCGTCTGACAGATGCTCATCAGTCCGTCCGATATACTGTCTTTTTTCATTGCCAGGCGTAGGCAGGTGCCGTATAAATACAATATTCATCTATCTCATCCCCCTGCTCAGCACTGCGCCTGCCAGCATCGCCAGTTCACAGACCTGCAGGAAATATCCCGCCAGATCACCGGTGATCCCGCCGAACTGCTTCCGGCTCATCCTGTAATAATAGAGAAACGCAAGCAGTGCTGCCAGAATCACGATCACTGCGGTCTTCCAGGAAAGATACAGCATGATCCCGCCGCAGGCACATGCCCACAGGATCAGAACCGCTCTGACGCGCTTTCTCTGTGCTCCGTCCTGAAAGGTTCTCAAAAGCCCGCTGTTCTTTGCTGCCCGGAAAGTCACCACAGAAATCCCGCTCAGTGACCTGGAAAACATATAGGTACATGCGATCACAGGCAGAAGTTCCATCGTCACTTCACTCCAGAGCGCCGTATCCGTCAGAAAATAGGCACACAGCCCGATCACGGCAAAAGCTCCCGTATTCGGGTCTTTCAGGATCTCCATCTTCTTCTCCCTGTCACCGTAGGAACTGAGGGCGTCCACTGTATCCGCGAACCCGTCCAGATGGATCCCTCCTGATACAAGTACCGGTATCAGCGCCATGGCGATCGCAAAAAACAGAGTTCCGCAGGAAGTATATTCCAGAAGAAGATATCCGATAAAAAGCTGCAGTCCTCCTGTGACCGCTCCCACCACCGGGAAAAAACACATCGCATACTTCATGTTTTTCTCGTTCCAGTCCGCCATGGGGACCGGGATCTTGGAATACATGGATATGGCAATCGCCAGTGATCGTAACAGATACATTTATCCCACACTCCTACTCGTATTCTTCATACTGTTCTACTTTGATCTCATCAAAAGTGCTCATCTTCAGATAGACGGACAGTCCCATGTCCAGAAGCGGCATGGCGGCCACTGCCCCACTTCCTTCTCCAAGAGACATATTACAGTCGATAAACTCAGACAGTCCCAGCGCGTCCAGCACCATTCCCCCGGCCGTCTCCCCTGACCTGTGAGACGCCAGCATATAGTCCCGGCACTCCGGCGCCATCTTTACCGCGCACAGAGCCGCAGCCGATGAGATGAACCCGTCGATCATGACCGGGATGTGGCAGAGAGCCCCGCCCAGAAATACTCCGGCAAGTCCGGCAATGTCAAGGCCGCCCACTTTCGCCAGGACATCCAGCGCAGATCTCCGGTCAGGCTCATTGATACGAATGGATTCCCGGATCACCTGAACCTTTCGTCTGAGTCCTTCTGAACTTAATCCTGCTCCCCGTCCGGTGACCGCCTCCACATCCTTTTCAAGAAGAACAGATACCACGGCGCTGCTGGTCGTGGTATTACCGATCCCCATCTCTCCCGTAGCCAGGATATCATATCCTCTGTCCGCAAGTTCTCTTACGATCCGGATTCCGTTTAAGACCGCCTGAGCAGCCTGTTCCCTCGTCATGGCAGGGCCTTTCATCATGTCCTTTGTCCCGTAAGCCACCTTATATTCGTCCCTGGTGACCGATGGCACGTCCGTGACCATCCCGATATCCACCGGGTACAGATCCACCCCGGCAACTTCCGCCATAAGGCAGACGCTGGTTTCCTTCTTCGTGAAGTTTTCCGCTACAATGGCTGTGACTTCCTGCCCGGTCTGAGTGACTCCTTCCGCCACCACACCGTTGTCGGCACACATGATCACAAGTCCTTTTCTGTCAAGACTGTAAACAGGCTTTCCCTTTATCCCCGCGATCCGTATCACCGCATCTTCCAGTTTTCCCAGGCTGAACAGAGGCTTTCCGACCGTTTTCCACCTCTGCTTTGCCTTTTCCATGCTCTCTGCGTCTGCAGGCACGATCTGCTTTAACACTTCTCTCAGTTTTTCTTCCGCTGTCATCTCATTCACCTGTCTTATCCTAATAATGTTTTTATTTTCTCTCCTGCCGTTTTCTATGTATCAGAATCTGCCGCCAGCTCAATATTTTCCGCCCCAAATCCCGCATCTTCTCACAAATCTCTCTGCGAATCCTCTCATAGACGGAAGAAACAGATGAGGATATCCCGCGAACAGATTTCCCTCCATATGAATGCAGTTCCATTTTCTGCGTCCGTCCGGCTTCACGGCAACGCAGTCTTCTCCGCTGTCCGTACTGTCCCAGTAGTGAAACTCATGTCCACGGATGTTCTCCCCCGGAAAAAGATATCCTTCTGAAAGGCGATTTTTCTCCGCCGGAAGATATTTCTCCGGGCAGGGATCCTCCTCTTCCTTCCGGTTCCGGATCTGCACATATCCGAACCGGACCAGTTTCCCGGTGGGATATGTCCTCCCAGGTATCCTTCCCACGAGAGAATGGACTGCTCCCTCCCGGTCCTCCATCTCTTCGTGAAGATACATGAATCCCCCGCACTCAGCAAGGCAGGGCATTCCCGCCTCCAGCGCAGACCTCACAGAATTCAGCATCCCTTTGTTCTCCGCAAGCTCTTTCCCGTGAAGTTCCGGATATCCTCCGCCCAGGATCAGTCCGTTCAGATTCTCCGGCAGGGCACTGTCACGAAGCGGACTGAAGGGAACGAGATTGCATCCAAGATCTTCCAGAAGATTTAGATTGTCTTTATAATAGAAACAGAACGCCTCATCCCTGGCAATGCCAAGACGGATTTTTCTTCCGGCAGAAGCAGGTTTTCTTTCCTTTCTTAAGGCTGCTTCACTCCGTGAATTGCTTACTGCCTTCCCAGCGATCTCTTTCACCAGTTTCAGATCCACCGTCCGGGAAAGGAGATTTCCCGCCTCCTGCATCCGCGCCTTCAGGCCTTCCATCTCCTGAGGGGTCACAAGCCCCAGATGCCGGCTCTCCATCCGGAAACAGGGATCTTCCGGCAGGTAGCCCGCCACCGGGATATCGTGCCCCATCTTCCGGAGTTCCTCCTCCAGCATCTTCTTCAGCCTGGGATACAGCATATCCGATACCCGGTTCAGAAGGATCCCGCAGACATTACTGTCCTCCCGGAACTCTGTGATTCCTTTCACCACTGCCGCCAGAGAAAGGGCCGCGCCCCGGCAGGGAAGTACCAGGAGGACGGGAAGTCCGAGCGCCCTCGCCACATCGTAGGAACTGGCTCTCTGCGAATCCAGTGCCATACCATCATAATATCCCATCACTCCCTCTGTGACCGTGATATCCGCTCCCTCTGTATGTCTTTCATATTCCCGGATCAGTTCCTCTCTCTCCGAAAAAAACAGATCCAGATTTTTGGAGTCGATCCCCAGCACCTCCCTGTGGAACATGGGGTCAATGTAATCCGGGCCGCACTTACACGCCCGCACCTCCAATCCCTGATCCCGCAGAGCGGCCATCAACGCACAGGCCGCCGCCGTCTTCCCGCTGCCGCTGGCCGGAGCGGTGAGAAGGATTCCTCTTCTCTTCTCCATCAGGTGTTCCCCCTCTCTGCAGAGTTCCCTCCTGAGGATATGATATAGACCGGATTCTGCCCCGTCATCATATGGTATCTCCCCAGTTCCCGTGATCGGGATACAGTAAGCTGAGTGATCTCCGGATGATTCAGCAGGCCTTCTTCGACTGCCTCCATCGCTTCCTTCACAGTCTCAAGGGAAATGGCGTTGATGACAATGCGGACCTGACCATTTTTCTCAATGGCACAGGAGAGGATTTCCTTCAGATTGCCGGAACTCCCCCCGATAAACAGATGGGTGGGGGGGTCCAGTGCCTTCAATACTTCCGGCGCCTCTCCGGAAATGATCCGGATCCCGTCCGTCCGGAATCGTCTCCGGTTCTCCCGGATCAGTTCCAGCGCTTCCGGGTTCTTCTCCACTGCGTAGACCCGGATCCGGTTCCCGCACCGCGCTGCCTCCACAGATACAGACCCGGTCCCAGCACCAACATCCCACACGACCGCGTTTTCTGTCAGCCTGAGCCGGGCGATGCTGACCGCCCGGACCTCCTCCTTGGTCATAGGGACCTTTCCCCGGAGGAACGCTTCATCACCCACATGGGGACCTGTCTGTTCCGATGGATTTGGATTCTCGATCAGTAATGTACAGAGTCCCTCCAGATCGTCTGGCGCAAGATCCGAAGGCCTCCCTGAAACGATTTTTTCATCTTCGTAAGAGAGCCTGCTTCCGGCATGGACTGTCACATGGTCCATCCCGTACTCCAACAGCCTCTCCAGCACCTTTTCACCGCTCCCTGCGCTTCCCAGAAGAAGGAACGTTTTCCGGTTCCGGTCCACCGTTTGTATGAAGTCCACCTCTTTTCCATGAAGGCTCACAAGCACGGCGTCCTCCCAGGAAGTTTCCAGTCTGGCGGCAAGATACACGATGGAAGAAATGCCCGGAATCAGTTCTACTGTGCACCCCTTCATCCGATCCCGGATTTCTGAAGCGATCTTCTTTGCCCCGCTGTAAAATCCGGTGTCTCCGGAGAGGAGCACTCCGATCCTTCTGTACTCCTTGTGCCTCTCCGCATAAGAAACGATCTCAGCCGGACGATATTCCGCCAGCATTGGCCTGATCTTTCCCTCTTCGCTTCCGACAGACTCCAGCATGCGCTGTGCCCCGATCAGGCAGTCACAGGAGCGGATACATCTCTCCGCCTGCACAGTCATTCCTTCTTCTGTTCCCATTCCGATCCCCACAAGGAAGATCACGCGTTCTTTCTCACACATCCTTATATCCCCTCGGCGTCACCATCCTGCCGTTTAGTTCCATCGTCTTAGAATTTCCGATAAAGACCGTTGTAAACATATCAGTCCGGGTCGTTTTCAGCCGTTCGAGAGTAAGGATCTCATAAGTCTCTCCTTCCCGTCCGATATTTTTCACAATGCCGCAGACTGTCTCCGGCGCCCGGTACCTCAAAATGATCCCGCATGCTTTCTCCAGATAATCCGCACGTTTTCTGCTGGAAGGATTGTACAGACAGATGACAAAATCTGCCTCCGCTGCGGCATCAAGCCGCTTCTCGATCAGTTCCCAGGGGGTCAGCAGATCGCTCAGACTGATGACTGTGAAATCATGCATCAGAGGCGCTCCCAAAACGGCAGCTCCACCGGACGCGGCTGTGATTCCCGGAACGACCTCGATCCCGATCTCCGGATAGTCCTTCCCGATCTCACAGATCAAGCCGGCCATACCGTATATCCCGGCGTCCCCGCTGCATACCATCGCCACATCCTGACCTTTCTCAGCCTCCGCAAAGGCCATACGGCACCGGTCCGTCTCTTTGCGCATGGGCGTACTCAGAAACACCTTATCCGGAAACTGATCCCGGATCAGGTCGATATACACTGTATATCCAATGATAACCGGACAGTGTTCCAGCACCGTTCTGGCTTTTATCGTCATCTGATCTGCGGCGCCCGGCCCCAGCCCTGTCACATAGATCGTACTCATTGTTTCTTTCCCTCGCTTTCTCCTTCCTGTCCTTCGGCATGAACGGATGCCTTTCTGAATCCGGTGGTAAAAGACGGATCATAAAGTTTCGACCTCTCGTACTCTCCGTCCAGTACTCTCCCCACCACGATCAGCGCGGTTTTCGTCACATGTTCCGCCTCCGCAGTCTCCGCCAGATCAGCCACAGTACACCGAAGCACCTTTTCCTCCGGCCAGGTTGCCTTGTATACAATAGCCGCCGGCGTATCTGCCGGATATCCTCCCAGGATCAGCTCTTCGGAAAGCTGACGGAGCATCCCCGTACTTAGAAAAATGACCATGGTAGCCTGATGGACCGCAAAACTCCGGATCGACTCCTTCTCCGGTACAGGGGTCCTTCCTGCCATCCTTGTGATCACCACGGACTGTGAGATCCCCGGAAGGGTATACTCTGCCTCCAGCGCAGCGGCAGCGCCGCAGAAAGAACTCACCCCCGGACACACCTCATAGGAAATGCCACATCGGTCCAGTTCATCCATCTGCTCCCGGATCGCTCCGTAAAGGCAGGGATCCCCCGTATGGAGACGGACGATCTCTTTCTTCTCTTTCTCCCCCCGCTCCATCACTTCCATTACCTCTTCCAGGGTCATCTTTGCACTGTTATAGATCTCACAGTCTTTCCTGCACAGTGACAAAAGGCCGGGGTTCACAAGGGATCCCGCATAGATCACGATATCCGCAGACCTGAGCAGCCGCTGCCCTCTCACCGTGATCAGATCCTCTGCGCCCGGTCCGGCTCCCACAAATGTAATCATATCTTCTCTCCTCCTGTGCTTTTTTCTTTTACAATGAGCAACGAGTAATATCCCGCCTGCTCCGGTATCTCTTCTGCGGAAAGATAAACTTTCTCATTTTCCATCCCGCAGTTTTCCACCATCTCCGCCTCCAGTCCTTTTTCCATCAGGATCTGTTTCACATCCGACATCTTCCGGCCTGCTTTCATCAGCACCTTCGTCCCCGGAAGTTCCAGCCCTTTCTCGATCTGATATGACGCCGGAAGAATATGGACTTCCTGACGGTTTTCTGCGAGAGAAATGTCCATCCGTGCCGCAGCCGCACAGAAAGAAGGGATACCCGGCACAAGTTCCGTGGGATACCCCTTCCTCTTCAGCCTTTTGTGCACATACATACAGGTCGAATAGACGGTAGGATCTCCAAGCGTGAGAAAGACCACGTCTCTCCCCTGCTCCAGTATCTCCGCCACCGCCTCCGCGTCCATATCATGGATGTTCCTCAGTTTGTCCTTCTCCTTGATCATCGGCATGGGGAGAAAGATCCGGTCCTTCTTTTCCACCTCCGGAACAGCGCACCGGGCAATGCCAAACGCCATGCACCGGTCAAGATATCCTTTATACTGACTTTCAGTTCCCACCTTTTCACAGACAGGCGCCTCCAGACTGTTGTCTGATACCGGGACAGCGATCACGCTGCACTCCCGGATCGCACGGACCGCCTTTAATGTCATCAGTTCCGGATCCCCCGGCCCCACTCCTACTCCTGTAAATGTTCCGCTCATTTCTTGTCTGTTCCTCCTGCCTTTCTTTCCTGATCTGCCTGTTCATCTGTATCCATTGATGATCCCTGCTTATCTGCGGATTCCGCCTTCTCCCTGCGGATCCGTTGAAGAAGCATCTCCGCATCCTTTGTGCTGCCCAGAATCCCATCCTCCAGAGAAAACAGGACAGCTCCGATCGCCAGTCCCTCTCCGGCTCTCTGACGGAGATAAAACTCGATCCGGTCCATCACAGTCTCCATCACCTGCTGCAGGACTCCTTTTTCCTTCAAGATCCCGACTGCTTCTTCAGTATTGATGCACTGCATCAGCCTTTGCACCGTCTCACGGTCTGCTCCTGCCATGGCTGCATGGGACGCAAATACTTCCATCCTGCAGTCTGCCTGCCGGGAATGGGTATTCATGACTCCCGCCGCCAGTTTGATAAATTTGCCCGCATGACCGATCAGAAGGATCCCCTTCATTCCCAGAAGCCTGGCATCATCAATGGTCTCTCCCACATAATTGCTGCATTTGACTGCCAGAAACGGATCCGCCTTAAGAGTCTCTCTTAAGAAATCTGTTCCATAATTTCCCGGAACAACATAGCAGTATTGGTGACCGCCATCCCGCAGTATTTTCATCTCAAGCCAGATCGTATCCGTCAGCGCTTTCTCACTCATAGGCTCCACGATCCCGCTGGTCCCAAGGACAGACAAACCTCCCTCGATTCCCAGCCTGGAGTTGAAGGTCTTTCTTGCTGTCTCTTCTCCCCCTGGGATTGAGATCATCACCCGGAGCTGATCACTGCATCCGTATTTCCTGCGGATTTCCTTCACCGCTTCCCTGATCATCCTGCGGGGCACTCTGTTGATTGCCGCCTGACCGACATGCTGCTCCAGGCCGGGTTTTGTCACCCTGCCGACTCCCCCGCCGCCATCGATGATAATACCTTCCTCTTCAAAACAGGACTCTGTATCTTTACTCCCCCGCTTTTCAGGCTCCGCCGCAATCTCCACCCGCGCAAAAACGCGGAGCCCGTCTGTCACATCCGGGTCATCCCCGCTGAATTTGCGCACTGCGCACTCTGCGTATTCTGCTGTTCTTTTAATGTATTCCACATCCAGATAAAGCTCGATTCCCTTCGGGGTCATCAGACGGACATGATCGGTCTGTTCCCCGGAGAGCAGCATCTGCGCAGCAGCTTTCGCTGCTGCCGCCGCACAGCTCCCGGTCGTATATCCCAGCCTCAGACCGGACCGGGTCCGTCCGATATCATGTTTCATTCTGAAAGTTCCTCCAGCATCTGAGTCGGATTGTCCGCCGCCTTCACTTTTCCGAAGGCTTTCACGATCACACCTTCCTCATCAATAAGATAAGTCGTCCGCACTACTCCCATTGTCTTCTTTCCGTACATGTTCTTTTCTTTCCAGACGTCATACGCCTGGATACAGGTCAGTTCCGTATCGGAAAGCAGCGTGAAAGGAAGGTTGTACTTCTCCTCGAATTTTTTATGAGAAGCAACGCTGTCCTTGCTCACTCCGAGGACCACCGCCCCTTTCTCCGTAAACTGGGGATACAGTTCTCCAAACCCGCATGCCTGTTTTGTGCACCCCGGTGTGTTATCCCTGGGGTAAAAATAAAGGATCACTTTTTTCCCTCTGTGTTCTTCCAGTGTATGCATTTCTCCGTTCTGATCCGGCAGTTCAAATGCCGGAGCTTTTGTCCCAACTTCTAACATCTTTTTCCTCCTTTTCAGTTGATCCCAAAGTCATTGTTGTGCTTTTTATAATTTTCAAAGCTGTTGGAGGATATCTCCATATCGCTCCAGAATCCCTTTCTGCTAAAAACTCTGAATTGATTATATCCTGCCTTCAGATTTTGTGCAACCTGCTCATTTTTTCCTGACAGGATGGCGGATCACGGTCTTCAGGTTTTCGGGCTTACACCTTCGCACATCACTCAGATAAATTTCATGATGAAATCTGCAGTCCGAAAAGTCTGTCTCATATCCCTGTTCTTCGATATATTCCTCCATTCTGCGTACAGTATCCGGCTCTTCATCATACGGTCCGATATGCATACACTGCACACACAGTCCCTCTTCATAAGTAAGAAATTCAACCTTGGAAAAATCCATTTCCTTTTTCACTGTTGCTTCTCTGCAGGCCCACTCAAATTCATCTTCTGTCACAAATTCCGGCAGACGGATCAAGGAGATCCACTGAAAGTCCTCCTTACGGGAGTAATCCACTCCCTGCGTTCCTTCCTGCCACCAGAATCCTTCCAGCGGCGGTACCACATAGTCAAAATAACCCTCTATTCTATGATTCCCCATCTTACTCATTTTGATCGTATATGCCATGCCGTAAAGCAGGCCGATCGCGTTCTTATAAGCTCCGCCTTCTTCATTCGGATTTCCCTGCCCCCGGACTGCCAGGAAATTCATCGCAGGGATTTCTATGATCTGCGGCTTCTTTGGCGGAAGGTAAAATTCTTTATACTCCTTCTTGTAGTCAAATGCTGCCATTTACATGCCTCCTCTATCTTGACTTTTTATCTGCGCATGTTTCATCATCTCAAGTCCACATTCAAATGCGAGCGCCATATATTTCTCCGCTTCATTTAATCCGTACTGTGCAAGATCGCGAATCTCCCAGGTGTCGGAGCTTAAGTTGTCCGCACCGTACAGGAACTGAATAAAAGGAATTTTCCGATATCTTGCCACAGCAATCATAGAAGCGCATTCCATCTCTACAGCCAGGCAGCCTGCTTCTCTTCGCTCTTTGATTGCCGGAAGGGTTTCTCTGTAGATTCCGTCTGAAGTCCATGTTTTTCCTTCAACATATGGATAGCCACATCTTTCCAGAACATTTTTTAAGATTCTGACCTGTTCAGGATCTGTCTCAATTTCTTCAGAAGGTACGGCATAGTGGTAACTTGTCCCTTCATCACGCACAGCAGCTACAGGAACGATAATACGTTTTCTTACTTTTTCATCATCCAGCACGCCACAGGAGCCAAACAGCACAAACTGTTCTGCACCCATTGCGATGATCTCTTCAAATCCCGATACGCAGGCTGGTGCGCCGACTCTGGACTGATAAAATGCAATATCATGACCTCCATACCGTATTTTATAAACGGGAGTGATGCCATTGGCAGTATAAAGTTCCGCGATCTTCTCGGTTTCTCTCAAGGACGCAAATTTCTGAATAATATTCTCAGAAAATGTAGAGACACAAACTACCGGAAAGTCTTTCACCTTTTCCGTCGTATCACAGGGGTTGAAGAGAGCAGACTCCGATACTCTGGTCCTGTTGAACACTGTACTCATCCTATATCTCCTCCTTTCATTTCCCACCTGCTGCCGGCGACCTCACTTCGATCAGGTTTCCGTCCGGATCGTAAAACCGGACCATTTTCTGTCCCCAGGACAATTCTGTCAGACCATCCACATATTGGATTTCGTCCTCATATTCTTCCAGCCGCTTCGCAAATGCTTCCATATTTGATTCTTCAAAATACAGCTCAGAAGCATTATTCTGTGAAAGGATCCCGCGTCCCAGAGATTTCTGCCATACATCCGCATCCTGAAGGACAAGTCCTTCTGTCAGGATGACGTTTCCCTCCTGCTCCAGGACCGGATCCAGCCCGAACATTTTTTTATAGAATGTTTTCGCTCTCTCAATATCGTGTACTGCGATCAGGATATTTTTCAGCTTCATCTCATCACCCTCCCTGTCTCATTATTTCTATATTTATCCCGCGTCATTTATTCTGCACTTTTTATGTCTTCGATCATAGTCACAAAATATACGCTGTCTGTATAATTTCCTCTGCAGTCTTCTCCGCCGGCTTTTCCGAAACGTCGATCTTTACAGTATCCAGTTCATGATACAGGGGAAGATAATTCAGACTCCTGCTGATCACATCCTCTTTCCTCACTCCATCTTCGATATCTTTCGCAAGCCGCTCCCGGAGGGCCTTTTCCGTGCAGACCAGAGATATCTTCACAATTCTGCATTTTTCTGTATCCACCCGGGATATGATCTCATTCAGGATTTCCTGCTGATGCATGACCCAGCAGAACACAATATTCTGATACGCGGTGCAATGAAGGAAATTATTCAGAAGCGTACAGATATTCTCCATGACCATCCTCTTTGTCTCCTCCGTAACCTGAAAGGGATCCATGTCCCAGCACCAGTCACCGTCCAGGAATACACATTTCGAAAGACTTCTCTTCAGAATTTGTCCTACAGTTGTCTTTCCCACACCCATAGGACCTCCGATCAGATACAGTTTCTTGTCATAGCGACTCCCATACTCTTTCTTTGCTTCATCCGTATACTTCCGGACAAACGTTCCCTTTGCCTCCGTGTAACCGTCTCTGTCATGTTCGTATCTTTTCCATAACGACAGCTTCAACTGTTCATATTTCTCTGCAATATCCGTATGCTCATTCAGATAATCCCGGAAATACATTTCGTCATGGTCGCCGGAATACCTCAGATGCAGATGGAATATTTTCTCGGCAAATCCTTGTTCCGTATACCCTTTGTTAAATGACATCCTGTTTTCGTTCTGACTCATACAGATCCATCCGTTTTCACAGAGAATGTCACGAACCTCTCCCATATCTGTTCCCGGCGTCACCTCAATCAAAATGTCCACGATCGGTTTTGACTTGATCTTCCCGATGGCGGTGCTCCCCACATGGCTGATCCGCTCTGCTGTTCCTGAAGGAAGGATGCGCTCAAGCTGCTCTTTTTCTTCAGTGTACCATGTCTTCCATTCCTCTCTGTGATCCGTCAGGATAATGGGAAACAGCCGCCATAGTTCTTCCAGACTCATATCAGATAACCTTTTACTCATATCAGTTCTCCGTTCACTTTCCATACGCATATAACATCCCAGACGCAATTATTCCAGAATAGTCTTCCAGCTCTCTATGTCTGTGTTTCTGTATCAGAAAATCTTCTGCCCGATCTCCTATAGCAGATTCCCTTCCGAGTCATAAAACGCATCACAGTAAACCATTTTACCGGAAACCTTTCCCCTCGCAGCATTATCAAGATACAGGATCTGGAGATGATCGTTTTCAAATTCATTGTCCGATACCGTAATCCCATAAGCTTTGCTGCCCTCAAATCCAAATCTGGAATAATAATCTCCTCCAAGCACCATGATCCACGAATATCCCAAGGTTTTCGCCCTCCGTATACATTCTTTCACAAGAGCCGAACCTACTCCCGAATTCTGATATCCCTTCCGCACACCCAGCGGTCCCAGTGCAAGGCCAGTCTGTCCGCCTGCAGAAGCTTTCGTCAGCACGTTATACCCGACTACTTTTCCTCCTTCTACAGCAATCAGACACAACTCCGGCATATATCCGTCTGATTTTATCACTCTTTCCGCGAACTCCCATTCGTTGTAAATTTCATTGCTGTTCTCATGATAAAATGCGCTTTTCAGAGTCTCTTTCGTTTCATTCAAATACGAAATGTCAAATGTCTTTATCTCCATAATATCTCTCCTCTCTTTCACAGACAGTCCATTTATTCACTGACTCTGTAATGCCCCACAATGTCATTCCGCTTTTCGAGAATATCTTCCTCATAAGACGCCTGAAACCGATCATTATGATGGAGCACATAAGAGACTCCGTCGTCATTTCTCTTGTCTGAAACAATACCTATATGATTTTCAAAGATCACAATGTCTCCTCCCTGCCATTCACTGATCTCATAGGGATCTGTTGTGAGAGAAATAGCATGCCGGGCAAAATATACTTTAAGATTCTTTACTCTGCGGAAATCGATATTTATATCCGGCTCATCTATGCCATAAGCCTGAGGATCTGAAATTATATCTTCATTCACCAGTTTCATAAGGTCATATCCTGCATTTTTCATGGCATATGCCACTACATCCGTACAGACACCGTATTCGTCATCAGGATATCCTGTATCGTAATATTTGCTTTTATATATTGGATTTGATGAAATGTATTTTCTCGCCCCCTGCAGAATATCTGTCTGATCATCAATCCCGTCTCCATCCATATCTACGGAGCTGTGGAAATCAGAAATACCAAAGTCATTATTTTCCAACGCATCCACCGGAGCACTGCTTGTTCCTATAAAATAATAACGGAAGTGATATATAGATAAAATCGCTGTCAACGTCAGAAGCAGGATTGCTGCTATAATAACCGTTTTTCGTTTGGACAATCAGCACGCCTCCTCTTTGATCACAAACCTTCTGAACTCCTGTGTTTTAACTGTTGTTATCTTAACATTCTCCTGTTGCCCCGTAAAGTGCAAATCATTGTTTAAAAAAATCAAGTGTCAGTATCCACAAAATTTTTATGAATTTTTTGTGAACTATTTGTGTTTAAAATGTGTATTTAAAAATTGTCGCACAACTCATACAGCGTTATAATAAATGTATCTTGAATTTTCCAAATGAATGGAGGTATGAACTTATGGGAAAAAGGAAAAAGAAACTTGCTGTTCTTCTCGCAGCCGCCGTGACGGTAACGATGATGTGTGGGATGACGACGTTTGCGGCAGAAGATGAGATTCAGACTGAGGTAGAAACTAATGCACCAACGTCTGAGACTCTCACTCTTGAGGATTCCACTATCCAGCCAAATAGTATTATTCAGTCGCCAACGAATTCCGAGTCCTCTGAAGTACCAGAGACTAAAGCTCCAGACACTGAAACTCCAGACTCTAAAACTCCAGACTCTGAAGCTCCAGACTCTGAAACTCCAGACTCTGAAGCTCCAGACTCTGAAACTCCAGACTCTGAAACTCCAGACTCCGATGTTCCGGATAACACGTCTTCACCAGATCAGAACAATGATATCGGAGACGGTACAACTGATCCGAATGCCGAGAATGACACTCCCAATTCAGAAGATATTTCAGATGAAGACATTCTGGATGAAGATATTCCGGATGAAGACATTTCTGATAATGATGTCATTGTAGATGAATATGTTCCCGAACCTTCTGTAGTAATGGGAAGCGACAATGAAGAAGAACCCTATGTTGAACTGGATCAGTCCGATGACTTTGTCTCTCTCGGAGAAGGTAAAGGATTCTATCAGTATACAGAGGGAAAGCTCGTCCTTAAAGATGTGAATATTGAACTTGGCGAAAAGTGGCTTCCGGGTCTCAGTATTACAGGAACTATCGTTATAAATCTTCAGGGCGATAACTATATCTCAAGTAAGAGTGACGGTATCAATGTTTTCTATGGCGACCTGACGATTAATGGTGACGGATCCCTCACTATTAACTGTACCGGTGACGTAGGTGATGGAATTTACGTCAGTGACGGTTCGCTTACAATCGACGGAGCGAAAGTAACTGTTAATACGGAAACCAAGTATGGTTCTGACGCTATTACAGTATATGACGGTGATGTAAATATCATTAACGGTGCTGATGTAACTGCAAACGCAAAGGTAACCGGTGATGAAGCCAAATATGCTTCTATTTACGGCATCCATGCATGGAATGGTAAGATCAATATCAAAGATTCTAACGTAACAGCAAAGGCAGATGGAAAAATCTCACTGGAAGGCGAAATGAAAGACTGGATCAGACAGAATGGTGTAGGATTATATTCTCAGTCTTATGATATCTACTCACCTGATTCTGAAACAGCAAGACCGGCCGGCATTGTGATCGACAATTCAAATGTTAATGCAAGCGGAAGCTTCGCAGCTATGCTGGTGATCGGCAAAGACGGAACGATCACGATCAAAGACAGCTCGATCGTCGCTCCTGACGACGCAAATATCCGCGCACTCATGGGAACGATCAGCGAGGACCCGGATGCTGCTGCAGTACAGATCGGTGCAATCCTTGCAAAAGGCGAAGGACCGGTAGATCTTGACGCGATCATGGAAGAATATTACCGCCTGCTTGACGAAGGCGACGACGCGGCACTGGCAGAGTTCCTTACTTCAATCCTTGACAACACTGTAAAAGATGTGAAGATCGTAAGAGATTCCGAGCTTGTAACAGCCGAGAAATCCGTATCTCTCACACCGCAGACAGGTGACAGCTTCCACGCTGAGGCTCTTCTTCTGGTTCTCGCTGTATCCGGATGCCTCTGCGCATACCTTATCAGGAAGAAAGTTATCGCATAGTCAAACGGGACTGAACTTATAAATATCTTTATACACAATCAGCCTTGCAGAAAGACCTGCAAGGCTGAACCATTATACATACACCTGCCACTCTTTCATACCTCCTGCATACCATAATATAATTCATCGTACCCCTCACAGTATACACCTGTCAATGTAAAATCAAGTCAGATTTCCCGGTGCAGATGTCATTTAATTATCAACAGCCTTGGGGGCAAAGTTTTCTGATTAAAGAAAAACACCTGAAAGATTACTCTCTCAGGTGTCCTCTCATTCCATATGTAAATAT
>ERZ1090862.233-NODE-233-length-24417-cov-8.339094_pt1 | contig 24417 bp, 12 predicted proteins | sample MGYA00478481_ERZ1090862 | MGnify/ENA primary metagenome ERZ1090862 (study PRJEB33644, sample SAMEA5815745) | chicken gut metagenome | biome: Chicken; feature: Gastrointestinal Tract; material: Caecum | place: Ireland | collected 2019-01-01 | study: A study of the... | reverse complement strand
ATTCGTTATAGCCTATTTTTGTCGCCTTTTTGAAGAAAATGTACGACCAAGTAGCTTTGAATCTCTTCAAAAGGTCTTATTTTTCAGGAAATTCTTTTGAATTCATATTCGAAATCAAAAATCCAAACAAATCTTAACTACATAATTAATGTTATGTTGCAGTTCCTTTGAGATGGGGCTTACAGGAGCTGGGGTGTGAACTTCATGAAGTACCAGTCAGCTGAATGACGGAGAAAAGGAGGGGGAGAGTGTTTCAGTTACATCGGGACGCTTCGACAGGCTTTTTAGGACTGGCTCTGAACAAAGAACATTTTCTTCGTGGGGCGGCTGCCTAAACCGGTGTTTTATATTCCTTTAAGACAGACTGTTCAGATACTTACAGATGCCGGTAACAGGCAGAGGTACTTGAGAAAAAAATATTAAAAGGGGTTGTATCTATCTGGTCAGGTAGGTACACGGAGGAAAGGAAGAGTGAAATGAAAAGTAAAAGACCAATAAAAAAGGAAAGGAGACAGCGGGGAAAGTTCCTGTCAGCAATCCTGGTATTCGCCATGGTGATCACGATGGTGAATCCGATGACTGTATTTGCAGCCGGAGAAAGCCAGGATAGTACAGAAGGCGGATTTCTAAGCAAGGCAATCGAGTCTGTGGTGGACTTCTTCACTGGTGGGGATGAAGGTGAGAACGCAGTCGAGGCTTATACGGTTGAAAATGCGAAGACAGTATCAGATCCAGATACCTCGAACAACTGGCAGAACGTTTTATCGAGCGAGGGTCAGGCTTCGACAAAGAATATCGGCCGAATCTGGACTGATAAGACAGTAACAACCGATGACTATAAATTTGCTGATGGATCCCCGCTTGATGGAAAAACAATCAGTAAGGACAGCAATGCGGAATTTCTTGTCGGATTGTCAGCGTTGTCATCGACGTCGAATTTGAAAGAGATGGTTCAGACAAGCACGCCGCTTGATATTGTGCTGGTGTTGGATGTTTCTGGGTCAATGGATGATAATTTCGGAAGTTATCCCAATACACAGGAAAAAATGCAGGCTACAAAAAATGCTGTTAATTCCTTTATTGATGCTACTGCTGAGGCAAATGATGAAATCACAGATCCGAATATGCGTCATGAAATATCTGTAGTTAAATTTGCCGGTACAAAGAGTAATGACATCGGGAATGACATGAATGGATACGATATTTTTGGATTCTTTGTACCTACCGAAAATTACAGTCAGAGAGTATCAGAACTTAATACTTATACAACTAATACTGCTCAGCAGTTAAAAAGTATAGTCAATGAGTTAGATCCGTTAGGAGCTACCAGAGCAGACTATGGTATGCAACTTGCCGAGACAGAATTGGATAAGAATGGCCGTGAAGATGCTCAGCAGGTAGTCATTTTCTTTACAGATGGTGATCCTACAAGTGGAAATAGTTTTGAGGCATCAGTTGCAAATTCTGCTGTTACAGCAGCACATACTTTGAAAGAAAACGGTGCACAGGTCTACAGTGTTGGCATTTTTACCGGAGCAAGTTCAACGAATATGAACTCTTCATCAAATCAGTTCATGCAGGCTGTCTCAAGCAATTATCCGAATGCGACAGCTTACAACAATCGTGGTCAACGAGGCGAAGGGGATTATTACAAAACAGCCACTGATGCAGACGAACTGAACAGTATTTTCGAGGAAATCTTCGATGAAACTCAGGAAAGTACAGGCTCCGGTTCCCCGATCGAGGAGAATACTTCTGCAGGAGCACAGAATACACCGGGATATCTGACATTCACCGATACTCTTGGTTCCTATATGGAAGTATCAGGCAATACGATGCAGCTTGCGTATGCGGATACGATTTATACGAGTGCTGAGAAGACAACAGAAGGAAATATTGACACATATAAGTTTTCTGGAACTGTTGAAGGAAATGCGGTTTATCCAAATGGAAATCTTGCAGATATCGTTGTAACAGTGACTCATAGTAGTGATAATCTTGCAGTTGGAGATACGGTGACAGTTCAGATTCCTGCGTCTCTGATTCCTATGAGGAATTATGATGTAGATACGGATAATAATACGATGACCGTATCAAGCGCTTATCCGGTACGTCTTTTCTATAATGTAAGCCTGAAAGAGGAAGCAAAAAATGCAGTTGAGTCCGGTTCCGGTGAAGTGTATTCCACAATTTACGGAACGAATAAATCTGAAGACGGATCAACGATTGACTTTTACTCTAATTTGTATAATGAAGGGCTTGGAGAGACAACAGCAACCTTTACTCCGAACGACGGAAATAAGTTCTACTACTATACAGAAGATACTCCACTCTACATTGACCAAGATTGTACAGAGCCGGCAACTCCTAATAATATTGGAAGCGTATCAACACTTTATTATAAAGATACTTACTGGGTAGCAACCGGAAGCGGCAATGGTGCACAGGAGGAAAATGCGGGCGTTGCAATTCAGCGCGATGGAAAAGAATGGAATGAAATGGAATTGAACCGAGGCAGTGTCCAATACTATATTCCGGCGGGTACAGAACGCGCAGACCGTCCGGCGACACTGATAGCAAATAAATCAGAGAACTTAACAGGTACGGCAGGGAATGTCCTAACGCCTACATGGGCATCTGAAGGAACTGTTTCCCAGAGCCTGGGCAACAACGGTAAGATTTCTATTCCGGCTTCCGGTGGACTTGAGATTAAGAAGACCGTAGACTGGGGCAATGCTTCTGATGAGACAAAGGAGAACCAAAACAACTTTAAGTTCACAGTTAATTTCAATGGAGATGACGCTCTGGAAGGCAACTTTGCTTACAATATTTATGAAACTGAAGAAGAACCTGTAAGCAACGGAACAGTAGCTGATGGTGAAACCATTACACTAAAAGCCGGTCAGCGTGCAGTGATCTCCGGTCTTCCGGCAGGAACAACATATACTGTAACCGAGGCTGGGGCAAATGAGAATGGATTTACAACGACAGACCAGGCTGCGGCAGGAGCAGAGAACAGCAATACTAATGATGGAATCGTAAGCGGTACGATCGCAGGCGGTTCACTGCAGTCTGTTTCCTTCCAGAATAATTACCGTGCGGATGAGTCTTTGACAGTGGATACCAGCTACTATCTCAATGTGGAGAAAGTCCTGGAAGGACGTGACTGGAGAGACAGCGATGAGTTCAGGATTGATATTACAAAGATTGACAATAATGCGCCGATGCCTGAGAAAAACTCGCTGACAATCACGGATGAGACCGAAAATCATAAGGATTCATTTGGAAATATTGAATTTACTACTACGGGTACATTCCGTTATCGTATCGATGAAGACAATGATACGAACCCGATTCCTGGAATCAGTTATTCTACAGATGTATATCGTATGACTGTAACGATCGTTGATGGTGGAAACGGTACATTGAAGGTAGATTCTGTAGTACTGGAACGAATCCAAAATGATGAAAGTATAGAAGAAGTTAAAGGAAATACGGTTACCTTTACGAATAGATATCAGTCTGATGCGACAACGGCTGTTATCAACGGTACGAAGGATTATATAGATACTACTGGCGGTAATAAAATAGACGCAAACAAGTTTACCTTTAAACTGGAGGCTCTGGGAGGTTATGCCGCCGATGCGGTGACGGATCCTGTAGACTATACAATTAGTGCGGACCAGACACCGATGCCGGAAGGGGCATCTGAAAATTCAATCACAACAGGAAATGTAGGAGACGCTTTTCAGTTTGCAGAAATCCCGTTTGATGGAAATGACGTTGGAAATACTTATGAGTATAAGATAACCGAAGTAGCTGGCACAGAGGCAGGTATGAGTTATGACACGGATACCTCCTATACTGTGAAGATCACTGTGACAGAGGAAGAGGACGCAGAGGCAGGAGATAGCAGTGTAAACATTGTGGCTACAGTAGATACACCTCCGGAGAACATCGTATTTAACAATACCTACGATCCGACAGACGCTGTGATCGAAGGCGCTACAGCTATCCACGGAACAAAGACCCTGATCGGGCGGGACATGAAGGATGGGGAAGAATTTTACTTCCAGCTTTCCGCAGTAAATGACAATGCCAAGAGTGTCCTTCCGAATGATAAGACAGAGACCGTTAATGATCCTAAGAATATGAGTTTTAACTTCGGAAAGATATCCTTCGACAAGGTAGGGACGTACACCTTCCAGGTAAAAGAGGTAGATTCAGATGATAATATGCCGGAAGACGCAGATGGCATGACATTTGATACAAATACAGCCACTGTAACGGTGAACGTTTCCGACAATCATGACGGAACACTGAGTGCGAAGGTTACCTATAATAATACAAAGCATAACGATACAGATCAGGCAGTATTTGAAAACACATATGAAGCATCTATGAACTACGGCGCAGAGGGCAAAGGCGGGATTAACGTAACCAAGACAATCCGCGACCGCTCTATGGCAAACGGCGATTACAGCTTTACGATCACCGGAGAAGGCGATGCCGCTGATCTGGTAACAAATGCGGACAAGAGCTTTACGAATACGGCGGCTCAGGTAAATGGAACGTCTGTCATGGCGAAGCTCCAGAGCCTGACCTTCGATGAGACAGATGCAGGCAAAACATATACTTTCATCGTGGATGAGGTTATGCCGGCAGACATCGACAAGATCGCAGGTGTGGATTATGACCAGTCAGAGTATCGCGTTTCTGTCGAAGTCGTGGATAATGGCGACGGCACGATGCACACGCTGACAACGGTTACCCAGATCAAAGACAAAGACGGAAATGAGACGGACAAGGTTCTTGTGGATCATGCAAATTCGGATGAACAGAGTTATAAAGTGCCGGCAATTCCGTTTACCAATGATTATAATCCGACTCCGGCTGAACTGGAAAGCGATGCTAATACCGGTCTCCGTGTGGAGAAGACAGTGACCGGAGCACCGTCTCCGTATGGTGTAGAATATAGTTTCACATTGACAGCTCAGGATACAGCAGAAGGTCCGGCAGCTAATATCGAAGGACTGAATGAAAAAGATCAGTTATATGTGAGCACCAGCGGAACGATTGAAGAAGGAAAGTCACAGATTGTACCGTTTGATAAGCTGACCTTTACTGAACCGGGGACTTATACGTTTACAGTACAGGAAGATGAACCGGAACCGGATGATGGCTGGACATTTGATACCAGTGAAAAGACTGTAACAGTAGTTGTTTCTGATCGGAACGATCAGGGACAGTTTGACGGAGCACTTCATATCCGCAGTGTGACGAACAACGGTCTGGTAGAGATCACCAACAGATATAATCCGGGAGCTATTGTCGTAGGCGGAGAGGACGCAGAAGAGCAGATGACCGTTCAGAAATCTGTGACCGGCAGAGATTCAGAGGCAGAGTTTACATTCCAGCTTGAGCCTGTAGTAAAACAGGGCGAGGAAGCGAAGTGGGAGAATGTAGAACGTGTTGATGAAGACTGGGATGGCACTGTGATGATCGATAGCGTTACAACCGATGCACCAAAGACGGCGAATTTCGGAGCATTGACATTCAGCGCGACAGGGGAATATCGGTTCAAGGTGACAGAAGTCGGTGCGGCAGACTTTAACCAGGGAGATGATCGAAAAGGCTGGACATACGATGATCACACTTCTTACATTACAGTTACGATCACAGATGATGACCGTGACGGTCGGCTTGAAGCGGCAGTAAGCTATGACAACAGCAACGCTACGGAAGAGGATGACAGGAATGAAACAGATGCGGCTGCATTTACGAATGTTTATCAACCTGCGGAAACATCGCTTACGGGTTCAGATGCTCTGACAGTTACGAAAGTACTGGCAGGACGTGACTGGCAGGACGGTGACAGCTTTACATTTACTCTTACCGGAACAGACGATGTGACCAAGAGTGCGATCCATTCCAAAGATATCGTGCTTCCGGATAATGCAGGTGGACTTACGATTACAAACGATATAGAAGGTCACAAAGCATCCTTTGGAGACATTGTCTTTAAGAAGGCAGGACATTACGCATTTGACATCACGGAGATAAAACCGGAAGAGGGTGCGCTTGAAAATGTAACTTATGACATTGCTCCGCATGTTGTTATGGTGAATGTTACAGACAATGGCGATGGAACTATGAAGGTTGAAGTGACAGATGGTGAGAACCCGACGATCACCAACACCTATACGGACCCCGAAGCCGGAACAACAGTGCTGGATAAGTTAAACGGTACGAAGGTACTGGAAGGCGGAGAACTTGGAAAAGCACAGTTCTTCTTCAGCGTGACACCGCTTGACGGAGCTCCGATGGGTAAGACGAACGCCACAGGAAATCCGAATGGTGTGGATAGTGATGATTTAAGTTCGATCACGCTTTTGAAAGATATTACATATACAGAGGCAGACCTGAACGGACAGGACAGCAGAGACTTCCAGTATATTATCACAGAGGAAATCCCGTCGGAAGGAAATCGGACGCCGGGACTGACTTACGATGACAGCGCATATCGTGTGACAGTTACGGTGGAAAATACGGATGGAACACTGACGGCTTCTGAACCGAAGATCGAGAAGGGAAGCTGGGACGGAACAACGTTTACTAAAGATGAGGACCAGACCGGCGTTGAGGGCATCGTATTTACGAACAGCTATGGCGTCGAAGAGACGACCTTTACACCGATCGAAGTGACCAAAGTTCTGGAAGGAGACAGACCGGAACCGTTACGGGACGGCGAGTTTGAGTTTGAGATGAGCGTTGTTTCTGCAGATCCGACAGATGGCGTCGAACTTCCGAACAAAACAAAGATCAGTAATGATTCTGACGGAAAAGTACAGTTCGGAGATATTACCTTTACAAAAGCCGGAACCTATACGCTCCAGATCAAAGAGGTTGTTCTGGAAGATAAAGATGAGCACATGGAGTATTCCGAGAATGTTCTGGAATCTACCTTTACGGTTGAAGAGCAGAATGGAAAACTGGTCGTAGTACGGACAGATTCGGAAGGAGAGACAACGTTTGTCAACACTTACGATTCTGACGGCGAATACGACGCAGTGCTTGAAGGCGCAGGAAATCTGGAAGTGACCAAGAAGCTGGAAAACCGTGACTGGAAAGATGGAGACCGTTTTACGTTTACATTGGCAGCGCATGGTGCGGAGACGCAGGCAGCGGTTGATTCCGGTATAGTGATCCTGCCGGAGAATGCGAAAGGACTTGTGATTGATTCTCAGACGGAAGGACATAAATCCGCGTTTGGCAACATCCGATTTACAGAACCCGGAGATTACTACTTTGATATTACAGAGAAGAAAGGTGATGATCCTTATCTTACCTACGATACGTCAGCACATCTCGTTGCTGTACATGTAGAACAGGCAAACGAGGATGACACGCATTTGACGGCAAAAGTAACAGAAGGAGTTAACCCGACGATCACGAATACCTATGAACCGACAGAACAGGGACAGGTGGCGGAGGATCAGTTTGGTCTGAAAAAGACATTTACCGGAAAGAAGTGGACAGAGGATTATGAGTTTACATTTACGATCAGTCCGGTAGAAGGAACTTTAGAGAGTGGAATCCATCTTGATGCAGATGATGTTCCGATGCCGGATGAAAAGACAGTGACAGTAAATGCACCGGATAAAGAAAGCGAAGATACAGCGACCTTTGGATTTGGGCCGATCCGCTATGACGAGGCGGGAACTTACGTATATGAAGTAAGTGAGAACGCAGGAGCGAATGAAGGAATCGACTATGCCGGAAATACTGCCAAAGTTACAGTAACTGTGACGGATAACAAGAACGGTGGATTCAGTACAGCAGTAAATGTAAAAGACGGCACCTTTACAAACACATACCACACTGATCTCATCTACGACGATCCAGACGTTACGACCGATGGACTTAATGTAGTAAAAGAGCTGAAAGGACATGATATGACGGCCGGTCAGTTCGAGTTCACCCTGACCGCGGCGGATGAGGCTTCTGCGAAGAAAGCCGGTATCGAGGACGGTCTGACGAAGACGTTCACGAACAGCACGGCAACTCACGATGAGGAAGGCGTAAGCACAGATACGATGTATCCGCTTTCCGGCATGGAGTTCACTCAGGAAGACAGCGGTAACACTTACAGCTATACGATATCTGAGAAAAATGCCGGAGTAAAGGGATACACATATGACAGTGACGAATATACGGTAACAATTAAAGTATCTGATGATGGAAAGGGAACACTGACTGCTGAGACAACGGTGACAAACGGGGAAGACTATACAGTATCCGAGACGGTTACCAATCATATGAATGGTTCGGCAGCAGTAAAAGTACCGTTCACTAACACCTACAACGCAACCGGAACCCTTGGCGGCGACGGTGAAGGCGCAGTGAAGATCAACGCCACAAAAGAACTGACCAACCGCGATCAGGTTGCAGGTGAATTCAAGTTCAACGTGACCAACAGCAAAGAAGAGAATGGCAAACCGGTGACAACCGGAACAAACGCAGCGGACGGAACAGTGACATTCGATCCGATCGAGTACACCACAGAAGGAATGCTTGAGGATGTGGCAAATGGTATCGCCGTAGCAGGAAAGACGGAAGATGGCAATGACACCTATACTTACCAGTACACGGTAGCAGAGGATGAGTCATCCTTCGACGATGGAGTTACAGCGATCGAGGCAAGTTTCCAGATCACAGTAACAGTAACAGACAACAATGACGGAACACTGAGTATCGCAGTGACTTATCCGGAAGGAAGCAATGACAATCTGACATTCCGCAATGCATACGGAGCGGGAGAGGATGGTACAGCGGTCCTGAATATCAAGGGAGCGAAGGATCTGGATGTAGAGTCCGGTAACAATGCTCCGGATATCGCAGGCAAGTATACTTTCGAACTTTCAGGTTCAGAAGGCGCGCCGATGCCGGATAACACAACAGCAACGAACGATGCTGCAGGAAATGTAAGCTTCGGAGATATCACCTACGCAATGGAGAATGTATTCGGAGAAGCAGCATCTGACGATTCTTCCGTATCCGAAGACCAGACCGCAGAGCCGGAGACCCCGGCAGCAGACGAGGCGGTTGACGGAAATGAAGGCGGAAGCGCTGAAGATACAGCCGATGTACCGGCGGATGAAACAGACGGAACAGAGGCGGAAACAGCAGACGAGACCGGCAGCGATGAGGCTGAGGTTGACGCACAGTCAGCAGACGAAGCAGTGCAGCCGGAGGCTGAACAGCAGGATGCCGGAGAGGCAACCGGTGACAACATACAGACAACATCCGTTGAGCCTGCAATGACAGGAAACGACGGAATCGCTGCACTGAGCACAGTACGTCAGAAGACGTTTACTTACACAGTGACCGAGACCGGAAGTGTTGCGGGAGTGACAAACGATGCGGAAGCATCCAAGACATTTGACGTGACAGTGACGGATAACGGCGATGGAACGCTCAGCGTGACGACAAGCGAAGTTCCGGGCGGACTGTTCAAATTCACAAATACGTATTCGGTAACACCGACGGATCCGACAGACCCGACGAACCCGGATGATTCCGGCGAGGCGGCAGTGACGATCACGAAGGAACTGGCCGGACGCGATATGACGGAAGGCGAATTCAGCTTCGTTCTGAAAGACGCCAACGGCGAGACAGTATCTGAGACGAAGAACGCAGCGGACGGAAGCGTGAAGTTCACGGGCATCACATTTGATACACCGGGAAGCTACAGCTACACGATCAGCGAGGTTCAGGGAAATGCCGGCGGAGTGACCTATGACTCCACCATCTATAAAGCGACTGCGACAGTAACGGATAACAGCGACGGAACACTTTCCGCAGTATGGTCCGTGACAGACGCAGATGGAAATGCAGTTGACAGCATCGTATTCCACAACGAGTACAGCTACAGCGGCACGACCACAGTAACGCTCGGAGCGACCAAAGCTCTGGATGGACGCGCGATGGAAGAGGGAGAGTTCAACTTCCTTCTGAAAGACAGCGATGGAGAGATCGTGGCGAAAGCGGCGAACAGCAAGGACGGAGCAGTTCAGTTTGACGAACTCAGCTTCGACAAGCCGGGAACCTATGAGTACACCATTTCCGAGGAGAAGGGTGACGACGCGACGATCACATACGACGATACAGTCTACAACGTGACGGTCACCGTAGCGGACAGCGGAGAAGGCTATCTGACCGCATCCGTTGACTTCGGCGGAGAGACACCGGCATTTACGAACGTCTATACGGCGCCGGAAGAGCCGACAGAAGAACCTGCAAAGCCTGCGGATAATTCCAACAAGGGAGAGACGCCAAAGGCGGATAAGATTCAGAAAGAGGAACCGGCAAAGACAACGACGGTTCAGACAGGTGATTCATCACCGATCATGATGACGGTTATCGTGATGGCAGCGGCCCTTGTGGCCATTATCGCGGCAATCGTAGTGATGTTCCGCAGAAGAAACGGAAGGTAAACGCCGGAACAGGCTGAAATGAATACAGATCAGAGAATGGTCTGTGGCGGCTGGGGAAGAGCCATAGTTCTTTCCCAGCCGTGTTTTATCAGTGGAAGGAGAAGTGTACAGCGTGGCGAAAAGAAAAGATCTGACAGGACAGCGTTTTGGAAAGCTGACCGTGACAGAACGGACGGATAAGAGGAGCAGCGGATATGTTTTATGGAAATGCCGTTGTGACTGTGGAGGAGAAATCCTCGCCAGCACGAAGCAGCTCGCACGCGGGACAATATCGGACTGTGGATGTGTGCCGAAAACCTCTGCCAGAAGGGGAAGTAAAGCGGAAGATCTGACAGGGAAACGCTTCGGAAATCTGACTGTGATGCAGAGAACGGAAAACCGGAACGGACGGACCTGCTGGCTCTGCTTATGTGACTGTGGAAATGAGAAAGCAGTGACAGCCCATGAGCTGAAGGCGGGAAAAGTAAAGAGCTGCGGGTGCATGATACACGACCGCGACTATAACCGGGTGGATCTGACCGGGCGTCGTTTCGGTCGGCTGACTGCAATGTGGCCGACAGCGAAAAGAGACCGGAAAGGATCCATCTACTGGCACTGCCGCTGCGACTGCGGAAATGAAACTGATGTCACAGAAAGCGGCCTGGTCCACGGAAATTACAGGAGCTGCGGATGCCTGAAGAGCGAAAATCAGAAGAATATATCAAAACAGCTCCATATGGTGGACGGGACCTGTGTAGAGATGCTTGAGAAGAGAAAATACAGGCGTGACAACAGGAGCGGGTTCCGCGGTGTTTACCAGCTCAAGAACCGGAAGTACCGGGTGGATATCGGATTCAAAGGAAGAAGGTTCTATGTCGGATGCTTTGAGAATTATGAAGAGGCGGTCCGGGCGAGACTGAAGGCGGAGGAGATGATCCACGGAGGATTTCTTGAGGCATATCATGCATGGCAGGAAAAGGCGGAAAAAGATCCTGCATGGGCAGAGCAGCATCCTCTTGTTTTTGAAGTTGATAAAGACGAAAATGGATTTAGAGTAAAACAGACGGTTTAAAAACACAGGAAAATCCCATCTTCTTAAGATAAAATCAGAGACCTCAGGGTATACTACAGGTTGATATCGGATAATGGAGGTTGGGATATGAAACATGAGATCAGTGAAAATCTGATGGAAATCTTCCGCATGAAGCTGCTGGAAGATGAGAAATCAAAGGCAACAATAGATAAGTATATGAAGGATGTAAGAATGTTCTTCAGAACAGCAGAAAGGACCGGCGGCGTGGATAAGGAGCTGGTGATGGCGTACAAGGAGTTTCTTTCCGGAAGATATGCGCCCGCAAGCGTCAACTCCATGCTGGCCGCTCTGAACTGTTTTTTTAAGAAAATGGGCTGGTATGACTGCACTGTAAAACTGATAAAGATCCAGAAAGACTCTTTCCGGGCTCAGGAAAGAGAAATGTCGAAAGCAGAGTATTACCGGCTTTTAAGGGCGGCAAAAGCCGCAAAAAATGAAAGACTCTATCTTGTGATGGAGACTATGTGCTCCACTGGGATAAGAGTGAGCGAACTGCAGTTTATCACGATGGAAGCGCTGGGGAAAGGGCAGGCGAAAGTCTCCCTAAAGGGAAAGACAAGGACCGTCCTCCTTCCGGCAGCGCTCACGAAGAAGCTGAAGAAGTATGTGCGGAAAAAGAAGATCCAAAGAGGGAGTATTTTCGTAACGCGCAGCGGAAAGCCGATGGACCGCAGCAACATCTGCCATGAGATGAAAGCTCTCTGTGAGGCGGCACGGGTCGAGGCGTCGAAGGTATTTCCCCATAACCTGAGACACCTGTTCGCATGTACGTATTATAAGGTACAGAAGGACTTATCCCATCTGGCGGACATACTGGGGCATTCCAATGTGAACACGACGAGAATCTATACGCTTGTGAGCGGGAAAACACAGATGAAACAGATCGAGTCCCTGGGGCTGGTGACCTGAGCCGGGCAGGGCTTAAAGTGCCGGGGCAGATAGAAAGAAAAAAGGCGCTGTGAAAGATATAAAAAAACCACATAATGTTTGTTATGTGGTAGTAAAGCCCCGTTATTACATATGTATCTCTGAATATCGGCTTCATTATAGCAGATAGATTTTTAAAATGCAATAAATTTTCGCACAAAAAGAGGACCTTTCAAGAAAGGATTTGAAAACTTTCTCAAAGAGTCTGAAGTGCTTCATTTTCAACAGGCAGGGAACATGGATTGTTGTCTGCTTGTTTTTTCTATGCCTGATTTTATGGTAAATATTTCCAAATATCTCAAAATATCTCCATAAATTTCATATCATCCCGTTTCCGGGAACTAAGATCACGATTTAAAAACGATAAAAGAAAATCCCGATACCACATAACAAACATTATGTGGTGCTGAGGGGAGAATACGTTGTTTATTATGTACCACGCATATTAGCGCCGACTCACACCGGCGCTGCCCGTTCCTGACGGAGCGCGCATATGAAAAGAGGACCTCCCGCAGTCTTTGGAAGTGTGATGTCTGAGGCTGTCATGACAGACAGTATTGTATCAGACAGGATCCGCCGGATAAAAGGATGGTCCACAGAACGCACAAATGATATCAGGAACAGGCGAAGGCGCCCGCTCAACAGAGCGAGGGCCTGTTAGTGTATCAGGAGTTTCCTTCCGGACATGGGTTCAGAGAAATGCCGTGCATGTCATGTGGCATTCGGAACTGCCGGGAAGGGAAGAAAATCATGAATGGAGAGTGTAAAATGCGGAAAAGAGTGAGAAAACCCCTTGCATTTCTGATGGCTCTGCTGATGACCATGTCTGTGTTTGGCAGTCAGGTCATGGCAGAAGGTACGCCGTCTTCAGATGCTGCAGTGGTTACGCAGGGGGGCGAAGGCGCCGCAGGTGACGCTGCATCTGCGGAAACGGAAGGCAATGACAGCGGGCAGTCCGTGCAGGCGGACAATGCAAAGAGCGCCGGGCAGCAGGGCGCGGGACAGACGGATACGGATGTCGGAAATACGGCGGCTGCGTCTGCGGAAGAAGGAAAACAGGATGCCGGTCAGACAGACGCTCAGAGCACGGATGCTCAGAGTGCAGACGGACAGAATCCGGACGTCCAGAGTGCGGACAGCCAGGACGTTGATGCACAGAGTGCGGACGCGCAGGGAAGCGACGGCAGTTCTGAACAGCAGGTGGAATATGTTCCGGAGGAGCAGCCTGACGGTGTGAGCGTCAAGGCGTATGCGGCGAAAGGGACACTGCCTGAAGGAGCTGTGATGAAAGTCACGATGCTTGACGCGGAGGGCGAGACCTCAGATCAGTATGATGAGGCTGCGGCTGCGATGGAAGAAAGCGATGTTGACTACGCGGGATTCCTCGCGATGGACATCAGCTTCTATGACGCTGACGGCAATGAGATCGAGCCGGAGGACGGCGCGGTGAACGTACAGTTCGAGGTAGATGAGAGTCTTCTGCCGGAGGACGTTGAAGCGGATTCACTGGCAGTCCAGCACCTTGCGGAGACGGATGACGGAATCCAGGTCGAGACGGTCGCGGATGCGGCGGATCAGACGGATGGGAACGTTGCGGTTGAGAACGAGGCTGTGAAGGCTGAGTTTGAGGTGGAGAGGTTTTCGTATTTTACGATTACTTATTACTACCAAAATATAAATATAAAGGTATATTTGGTGGACGAGTCCGGGACGCAGATATTAGGAAATTTGAATGAGAAATTTGGAGAAAATATCACAAATTGGTCTTTAGGTGAGTGGACTGATTTTGAGAGTCTTGTCTCCGATAATATCTCTCAAGCTGAAAGTGAAGGATATACCTATAAAAATGCTCACGCAAACTCATATAATGGCGAGACAGTAAATTGGATAAAATACAGAACCAGGAGTTACTATCCGTTTGGATCATGGAGATACAGTTCTAATTCGTATAAGCCTAGTGATAATTCTTCTGGAGAAACATTGAGCAGCATTTACCTTGTGTTTGAAAAAAATGAGCAGGGAGGTGGCACAACACCAGGAGATATTACGGAACCGACACCGGGGTACTCCAAGACGGCAACACTGAATGATGACGGTACATATGATCTGACATTATCGGTGACAGGGGCCGTTGGATCTCAAGAAAATAAGGCGTTAGTTGATTTGCTTATGATTGCAGATACGTCAGGAAGTATGGATGACTACGGACGTCTTAGAAATGCTAAAACCGCGATGAGAACATTGGTCTCTAGTCTGGAAGAACAAGATACGGTTGACGCTCGTTATAGTATAGTAAGATTTTCTGGTTCAAGAAACAATAATACAGCCACTAATATGGGAGCGTCCAGCGTTGCATTGGATTGGACTGATATTACTGGAAATGTAGAGAGCAGTAATGTATACAGTGCAATCAATAGTCTTAGTGCTAATGGCGGTACTAACTATCAAGCAGGATTAGAAAGAGGAATCGAGCAATTAGGGAATACCAGGTCTGGCGCTATTACAATAGTTATTTTCCTCAGCGATGGAGAGCCGACATATTATCTTGGTGGTGGAGATGGAAATGATGGATTAGGGATATACAGTAATGGATGGGCGCAGACTCTTACTACAGCAAAAAGACTTTCATGTACCCGTTTCTACAGTATAGGAATTGGAAATAGTTATACACAGTATTTAGGAGACGGAGATCGAGGTCTCTGTAGTCATGTTAACGCGGGAACAGCAACGTATATTTCAGCGGATAATGACGGTTCTAATCTGACTTCAATATTCCAGGATATCGCAGGATCGGCAACACAATTAAATGTAAGTAATGTCACGATTTCTGATACTCTCAGTGGAAATGTTGAAGCGGCTGTTGAAGAAAATGGTGAACTGAAAGAACTGTCCGTAAAAGTTACAGATAAAGAGGGAAATGATGTAACAGCCACAGAAAAACAGGCCGGATCAATATCTCCAACTTTTAGTAATGGAGTTTTGCGATTAGACTTTGATGATGATTACGAGTTAAAGGATGAATATACATATTCTGTCACATTGAAAATTCAGCCGAGTGCATCGGCAGAGATTGCTTATGCTAAAACAGGGACATATCCGGATACACCGGATAAGAATACCGGAACTCATCAGAATGAAAAAGGTTTTTATTCAAATGAAAATGATAAGGCAATCCTCACATATAAAACGGATAATGACCCAAAATTAAAAGAAGTAAAATACGACAAGCCAGTTGTCCAGGTACAGAAAGGTTACCTTACTCTGGAAAAAGAACTTGCCGAAGGAACTACTGTTCCAAATGGAACAGAGTTTACTTTCACAGTATCCATTCCGGCTGAATATGCAGGCACCTACAATGCTCTGTATAGTTCGGATACAGAAGGAAATGGAACTCAAGTAGAATTTGTCGCTGAGAGTGGTTCGGAAAATGCGACTGCGGAGATTAAACTTTCAGCAAAAGAAAAAGTAACGATTGCTTTGCCAGATAAGATCCAGGTGCACATTACAGAAAATTCCGATGGATATACAGCGGAATGGGAGGGCGGCACTGAAGACGGGAATGGCGTGACTGCAAAAATTAGTAAGAGCACCCGCGTAGAAATTACCTGTACAAATAGTCTTGCAACAGGAAGTTTGACAGTTACTAAAAAAGTCGAAGGAATTGACCAAAATGACATTGGACTTGTACAAGAAGAAATATTCCAATTTGAAATAGCAAAGTTAGTAGAAAATAGTGAGCAGGTAGATACATCATTTTCCGATGAGGCTCTTGGGTTTTCAAATGGAATTAAGGTGGTTAAAATAACCGGTACAGGATCTTCTACAATAGAAAAGCTGCCTATAGGAAATTACAGGGTTCAAGAGACAAGTTATGCGAATGAACTTGGCAATTATAAGTTTGTGAGCAAAACAGGTGAAGGAACAGTAAGTGTTACCGGTGCGGAAAATAGCAAGATTGAGATCACAAATACTTATCAGCACAAAGATAAAACTATTGCCATTACAAAGAAAGTAGAAGGTAATATGGGCGAAAAGGATAAGGAGTTTGATTTTATTCTGACATTAAAGCAAGGATCAGTTTCTTATACTGAACCGATTTCAGCTAAAAAGAATGGAACAGATGTAGCAACTTCGATTACTGCCACTAATGGAGAATATTCATTCAAATTAAAAGACAATGAAACGATAGAGTTAATTATTCCATATGGTTTGGAATATAGCATATCGGAAAAGAGTGAAGCCGGGTATGAGGTTGATATTGAGGTGAACCAGGGAAGTGCTGAAGCTGAAGGTAGTTTGACAGGAACTCTTAATAGTGATGTTTCAGCAACCTTCACAAATACCAAAAACATCGACGCTCCGACCGGTATCACCCGTGCAGTTGTTCCATTTGCAGTTATGGTCATCATAGCGCTCGGGGCAGTTGTGACATTTGTTGTCAGAAGACGCATCCGCAGATAGACAGTATAGACAGTTAAAGAACGACTAAACGCAAAGAAAGACTGTGGAGAGTGGTCAGATGGCGGTGAAAAAGAAAAAAGCTGAGAAAAGCAGCGTCCATAAAAGAAGCCCTTCGGCTCAGGCGGGAAATCCGCCTGACAGCCGGAAGGACAAGACGGAAATGAAAGAGATCACAGCGCTGTTTGAGAAGATACATTTTCAGAAAAGGATGATCGGCGGCGTAGACGTAATGGATGTCTGGCGGCAGTTAAGAGAGATCCAGAGGGAATATGAAAATCTTCTCACGATTCAGGAAGAGCGGAGTAAAGCACTGATCAAAGAGCGCGATGTTGAAATTGCCAGACTGAAACGCCGTTTGGCAGAAGTAAGGACAGCAAGAGGAGAATCAGTTGGATAGGACAAGGATTCCGAGACAGGTAGAGAAAAAGAAGGAGAATTTAACACCGGATGATGCGATTCGGAGACGGATGAAGAATCTGTCATACAGAGAAGAGATAACAACTTTTTTTACAAGGCTTGCAGTGCTGGTGATACTTCTTCTTATCTTGTTTGGTCTGATATTCGGGATCACGCCAATGAAAAACGACGATATGTCGCCCAGGATCAGCGCGGGAGACCTGATGCTCTATTATCGGCTTGACCGGGATTTTATCAGCGATGATGTGGTCGTCTTTACAAAGAACGGCGAGCAGTATACGGGAAGGATCGTTGCAGTCGGTGGGGACAGTGTGGAGATCACAGAAGATGCCCAGCTTGTGGTAAACGGCGGGATCGTGATGGACAGTGACATTTTCTACACTACGCCACAATATGAAAGCGATGTGACATATCCGATACAGCTTGCGGAAGATGAATATTTTATTCTCTGTGATTACAGAGAAGGAGCAAGGGACAGCCGGTATTTCGGCCCGGTGAATGCCAGTGAGATCAAAGGCAAGGTGATCACCGTGATCAGGCGTTCCAATCTATGATTTATCTGAATATCGCAAAGATGAGGGGAGTAAACCGACCAATGGGAAGGGAGACTGTCAGGACATCTTTGAGATAGAGGCGGCGCGGGAGCGCAGCCGAAATAAAGTAACTATGTAAAAAGGAAAGAAAGAGGTTGAAAGAATGAAAAGAAAATTATTAGGCCGTGTGTCAGCGGTAGCAATGGCAAGTGCAATGATGGTTTCGATGTTTGGGATGAGTGTGAGTGCGGCAGGAGAGCCACCAAAAGCTGCGACAATAACAAAAAATATCACAAAAGAATCAAATGTATATGCGCCGAACACATCGTTTGATTTTACGATTACGCCTGGAACTGCAGTAAGTGCAACAGCGGATTCTGATGCTATTTATGCCGGACCAGAGGGCGGCGCATATTTCGCAGATGGGGCTGGTACGATAACCTCAACTCCCAAAGCAACAGATATTAATCAGACAACAGTAACTGCAGGAACAACCCAGATAAGTATAAATGAAGAGCTGTTTACAAAACCGGGAATTTATAGATATGTAGTAAAGGAAACTACTCCTACGGATGGATATGATGGCATTACATATAGCACCGAAGAGAAATACTTTGATGTATATATTGGATATGGGGAAGATGTATCCAAAGGTTTACAGGTGCTTTCATATACTTTTACAGACAAAGATAATCCAAAAGTAAAGGATGATGGCATATTTGAAAACGATTATGATAAAGACGGAAAAGTACTGCATGATTTAGTAATAAAGAAAACTGTTACAGGTAATCAGGGAAATAAAACAGATGACTTTGAATTCTCTGTCACAATAAATGGAGAAAGCGGAGAACAGTATTATGTTGTGTATAGCGATGGAAAAGATTCGGTTACTCTGACATCTGGAACTCCGGGAACAATTTATTTATCAAATGGCGAGACAGCCACGATTTATGGCTTGGATTCTGATGATAAATATACAGTTACAGAGACTGACTACACAGACGACGGATATAAAACAAAAGTGGACGATCAAACAGGAAGAACGAAAACAGATACGATTGATAAAGATACCACAGTTATATTTGAAAATAACAGGAACGTTTCCACCCCGACCGGTATCATCATGAACATTGCTCCGTACATCGTTCTCGTAGCATTCGCAGCAGTTGCAGCTCTGTTCTTCCTTCGCAGAAGAAACAACCGTGAATTCTAAGAAGCAAAAGAACGAAAGCGGTAAACAGACACATTGACTGAAAAGATTACATTTTGCACGTATTTCCAGAGAGGAGGCTTTTACATTGAGACAGGCGGCGCTTGCGGCAAAAGCGGGAAACAGGCTGCTCGGCATAGTGGCGGGACTGCTGATCCTGGTGATGCTCCTGTACGGCGCATATTCTCTCTGGGATACGGCGATGGTCTATGCCGGGGCGTTTCTGGACGATGATCTTCTCAGATACAAGCCCACCGGCGAGGGGGAGGACAACCCTACGCTGGATGAGCTTATGAAGATCAACCCGGACGTCTGCGGCTGGATCACCATTGACGACACACATATTGACTATCCGGTCGTTCAGGGAGAGGACGATATGGAATATATCAACAAGGATGTATACGGGGAGTTCTCCCTCTCCGGTTCTATTTTCCTGGACAGCCGGAACAGTCGTGATTTTACAGACAGCTACAGTCTTGTCTACGGACACCACATGAGCAATGGGGGCATGTTCGGAGACATCGTAGAATTTGTCAACAAAGATTATTTTGAGGGGCATAAGACCGGGACGCTTTACCTGCCGGACTGTACATATCAGATCACTCTGTTTGCCTGTGTGGAGGCGGACGCATCGGACAGTCTGATCTATAATCCGGATGCACAGGATCCTTCGTCGCTGGACTCCTTTCTTTCTTATATAGAAGATAAAGCGGTTCAGTACAGGGATATCGGAGTTTCATCGGACGACCGGATCATCGGTCTGTCCACATGTGCAGAGGCAGTGACAAACGGGCGGGTCGTTGTATATGGACGGCTTGAGACGGAGAGCTGACCGGAAACAGAAGAAGGAAGGGGGTGCTTTTCAAAAAAATGATTCGTGGAATATATAAAAAATACGCAGGACTTTTCCTTGCATTCCTGGCTGCGTTCCTGCTCATGCCAAATGTAGCGGATGCGGAAGGATATTCCTGTACTGTATCGATTCCGGCGGAGGTTTCCGTAAGCGGTGAATCCGCACCGTCGGAAAAATTTGCAGTGGTCCTTGAGGCACTCGGAGAGAATGTTCCGATGCCGGAACAGACGGAAGCTGTGATCCAGGATTCCGGAAGCGCGCAGTTCGGTCCGATCACTTATACAGCGCCGGGGGATTATCAGTACAGAGTTTACCAGAAAGCGGGAACAACGGAGAATTTCACCTATGATACAACAGCATATACCGTTACGGTGCGTGTGGTAAATGACGGAAACGGAGGCCTGGCGGCGGAGATCTGGGCGATCGAGGACGGCTCCCAGAATAAGACGGACAGGATCCAGTTTGAAAACAGATGGAAGGCTCCGGAGACAGTGAAAGAACCGCAGAAGCCGGCACAGGAGACGCCGAAAGCGGAGCCGGCGAAGGCTGAGACAAAAACCGTGGCGAAGACTGCGAAGACCGGGGATACCGCAAACCTTGCGGTTCCGTTTGCAGCGGCGCTGGCAGCAGGAGTCCTCATCGTTGTCACATGGAGGACAAAGAGGAGAGACCGTGTGGAAGACTGACCGCCATACTTATCCGGTATAGCGGAAGCGACAGGCTGACGGCAGAGGATCCTTGAGGTCTGTGCTGCAGATATGGCGGCCAGAGAGGGAAAGTTCCTTCTTTGGCTGTCTTTTTAAATTCAGGAAAACATTAGAGATATCGGAAAAACAGGATTCCGGGCAGGAGACAGAACAGCAGATACGGAGATGGAGAAAAAGGTATGGCGAGAGGAAAAGACCTTACTGGTCAGCGGTTTGGAAAGCTGACAGTTGTCAGGAAAACAGAGGAACGGCGCGAAGGGTATGTTGTCTGGCATTGCCGATGTGACTGCGGCAGGGAACTGGATGTGGATACGAAACGCCTGAGCCGTGGAACTGTGAGGGACTGCGGATGTGTGCCGAAAGAGGATGCCAGGAACGGGTGTGTGGCGGAAGACCTGACAGGAAAGATTTTCGGACATTTGACGGTCATTGAGAGGACGGAAAACAGGAAGGGACGCACCTGCTGGCTGTGCCGGTGCGAGTGCGGAAACTTGAAAGCCGTGACAGCCCATGACCTGAAAGCCGGGAAGGTGAAAAGCTGCGGGTGCGGGAATTTCGCCGGAAATCGCATCAGGATCGACCTGTCCGGGAAGCGTTTTGGCAGGCTGACTGCGCTCTTTCCTACAGAGAAAAGAGACCGGAAGGGCTCAGTCTACTGGCACTGCCGATGTGACTGCGGGAATGAGACGGATGTGACTGAAAGCGGACTCGTCCACGGCAATTACCGGAGCTGCGGGTGCCTCAAGAGCGAGAACCAGAAAAATATCTCCAAGCAGCTCCATATGGTGGACGGGACCTGTGTGGAAATGCTGGAAAAGAGAAAATACCGCCGCGATAATACCAGCGGATTCCGCGGTGTCTATCAGTTGAAAAACAGAAAATACCGTGTGGATATCGGATTTAAAGGGAAACGTTTTTATATTGGTTGCTTTGAGGATTACGATGATGCGGTCAGGGCAAGGCTGGAGGCGGAGAAGATGATCCATGGAGGTTTTCTCACGGCTTATCACGATTGGCAGGAAAAAGAGAAAAAAGATCCGCTGTGGGGAAAAGAACATCCACTTGTATTTGAAGTGTATAAAGAAAATGGAAGGCTGACTGTGAAGTCAGAGGTATGACAGAAGGGGGACGTATTAAGTCCCCCTTATTTTGAAAGTATGGATTGGGCAAATCATTCCGCTGTAATCTGATTTTTAACAGCCTCGATTTCTTCCAGACTGATGTCAGTCATCTTAGCGATGGCTTCAGGAGTAACACCGTTTTTGAGCATATTTCGGATCAGTGATGCCTGTCCTAATTTCATGCCTTGCTGCATCCCCTGCTTCATCCCGCGCCGCAGTGCGCTGCTCATCTGGGAGTTATGGTCCCGGATTGCCTTCTCCCGGGCTTCATACTCGAGTTTCTCCAGTTCCTCAGAACTGAGCTTTTCCAGTTCTTCATAAGCCATGCCAATATATTTATCTGTCTTAGCCATCTCTTCAAACTCCCTTCGGGACTTCCCGCCAAGGAAATGCATCCAGTTGACGAGAGCGTTTCCGTTTTTAAGATCTTTCGGCAGTTTGGGGAGTTCCAGGATCAGGATCTTCATGAGGTCGGTGTACTCCTTACCGGTTTCAGTATCACAGAAAGTGATAGTCCGGAAATACCGTTCGTCGTCTTCAAAACGGATGAAGTCAAGGATGCTCACATGGATGCACTGCTTCAGATTCTCATAGGGATCGCTTTTTTTCAACTGATCTGTGAAGATCTTGCTCAAATAGAACAGGATGCGTTCATCCCAGTATTCAAAGTAAGAGACCTGCATCTCCATGTCGATCTGTCGACCGTCGTCCATCAGGATCCGGACGTCGAGGATTCCCAGTTTGTCGTCCGGATAATCCTGAGGGAGGATCGTCGGGAGAAGAGTGGTCTCACGGATCGTCTCAGGATCCACGCCCAGGAGAGCGGAGATGAAACCTTTTCTCACAGAGGGGTTGTGCATCAGTTTCTTGAAGCATACATCCACGGTCGGAAGCATAATGAAATCGTTGTCTTTGGGGCTGCTGTTTATGCAGCCGGTTTCTGTGTTTTTCATAAGTTCTCCTTTCCTGTACGCCTCCCAATGAGGGAAAGAAAAGGAGATTTTCTGCTTTTATCTTAACACAGAATAAGAAGCCGTAAAAGCCAAACCCCGGAATTCCCGCATTGTTCAGTTGTACATTTTTCATCGTCGGGTCTGTGCCTGGAATTCAGGCTCCGAAAATGAGAATGGCGCCGCAGGGATGCAGCACAATGTTGATAGATACATGGGACGGACAGAATGCCGTCCCGGTGGAAAGAGAATAACATGTTCCGGCAAAAATAGCAATCAGATTCAGGAGTTTGATCTTGAGATTGCTGCTTCATTTTGGCGCAGGACAGAAAATTTACAGTGATATCCGTATTGTAAGGAACGGAGGATGCAAGTATAATTCAAGGTATGTAAAGCGTATGCTGCGGGGGATCTGGAGAAGAAATGAGGTTACGGAAGATGAAGAAACAGCAGGATGGGAAGGGGAAAAGAGCGGGGCGCCGGATCCTGGCGGCAGCGGCACTGCTCCTTGTGAGCGCATTTCTGATGATCGGCGCGGCGCAGATGCCGGCTTTTGCCGAATGGTATTCTGAACACATTTATCCGCTGATCGTGACAACTGTGGGAAGGGTTATGGGGATCTTTCCGTTTTCTGTAGTGGAAGTGTGCCTTTATCTGCTCCTTGCGGGAGTTGCGGTGTCTGTCATAGTTCTTATCGTGAATTGCATTCGGAAAGGCGGGGCAGGAAACAGGATTTTCCGCTGGTTTTCGAAAACAGCCCTGACTGTTGGAATACTGGCATTTCTTTATACGGTGGGATGCGGGATCAATTATCATCGGGAATCATTTTCGCAGGCAGAAGGCATCGTTACGTCAGATTACGGGGTGGAAGAACTGAAGGAAGTCTGCCTGTGGCTGACTCAGGAAGTGAATGCGGCGAGCAGTGCGGTAACCCGTGACGACAGCGGACTTATGGAACTGGAAGCTCCGGAGGGAGAAGGAGCAGTGGAGGCCATGGAAAAGCTGTCGGAAATATTTTCTTTTCTTGAGGGATATTATCCTGAGCCGAAGAAGGTGGCCGTGTCAGAGATACTGTCCTATCAGCAACTGAGCGGTGTGTATTCTCCGTTTACTGTGGAGGCGAATTACAATGGAGATATGGTTTCTTATAATATTCCTTTTACAGCGTGCCATGAACTGTCCCATCTGAGGGGATTTATGGAAGAACGGGAGGCGAATTTCGTCGCATTTCTTGCCTGCATCAGCTCGGAAAGAGCAGACTTCCGCTACAGTGGATATCTCTCCGGGTGGGTGTACTGTATGAACGCACTGTACCGGGCAGATCCTGAAGCATGGCAGGTGGTGCGCGGGACGCTGGCGCCGGAAGCAGAGCCGGATCTGGCGGCGAACAACGCCTTCTGGGACAGATATGAGGGTGCAGTTTCAGAGACGGCAAACCGGATCAATGATACATATCTGAAGGCGAACGGGCAGGCGGACGGAGTGCAGAGCTATGACAGGATGGTGGATCTGATCGTAGCGTATTTTAGAGAGAAATAAATTTCGGAAAAAAGTGCTTGCAAATATATATCTCTTATGGTAATATAAAAAACGGTCACTGCGAGAGCAGTGTCTGTATGGCCCCGTGGTCAAGCGGTTAAGACATCGCCCTTTCACGGCGGTAACACGGG
>ERZ1090862.232-NODE-232-length-24500-cov-8.128124_pt1 | contig 24500 bp, 22 predicted proteins | sample MGYA00478481_ERZ1090862 | MGnify/ENA primary metagenome ERZ1090862 (study PRJEB33644, sample SAMEA5815745) | chicken gut metagenome | biome: Chicken; feature: Gastrointestinal Tract; material: Caecum | place: Ireland | collected 2019-01-01 | study: A study of the... | reverse complement strand
GCGCATAACCCGGGGATGCATGGGCGGGCAAGCCCGCACGATGCAGGAGCGGGGAATGCATAGGGCGGTCAGCCCAAGCGAGAAGGAGGGCGAGAGCCCGGAATCGAGCTTGCATGGCGGCCAGCGAGAAAAGAGCGCATAACCCGGGGAAGCATGGGCGGGTTTACCCGCACAATACAGGAGCGGGAAATGCATAGGGCGATCAGCCCAAGCGAGATGGAGGACTTCCATGTAAAAAGGAGTATGGATAATTAGGAGGAACATATGATTGAATTAAGGAACGTAACGAAGGAGTACACCAAAGGGAATGCTGCCCTCAACGGTGTATCCGTGAAGATCGAACAGGGAGAGTTCGTTTTCGTCGTCGGCGACAGTGGATCAGGAAAATCAACCCTGATCAAGCTGATCATGAAAGAACTGAACCCGACCGAAGGAACCATTATCGTAAACGGACAGAATCTGAATCGTATGAGACATCGCGGCATCGCGAAGTACAGAAGGGGGATAGGAGTTGTCTTTCAGGACTTCCGTCTTCTGAAGGACCGAAATATTTATGAAAATATCGCCTTTGCTCTGAGGGTGACAGAGACACCCACAAGGATCATTAAGAAGAAAGTGCCTGCAGCTCTTTCCCTTGTGGGTCTTGCGCAGAAATACAAATCTTTCCCGAAGGAATTATCCGGAGGAGAGCAGCAGCGCGTCGCTATTGCGAGAGCATTGGTAAATGAACCTGCTATTTTGCTGGCTGACGAGCCGACCGGAAACCTGGATCCGACAAACTCATGGGAGATCATGAGTATTTTGAAGGAGGCTAATGAACGTGGAACGACAGTACTTGTCGTTACGCATAACCAGGAAATCGTAAATGAGATGAACGAACGGGTAATCACGATGAGACAGGGCGTGATCGTTAGTGATGAACAAAAAGGTAGGTATATAGATGAGGATTAGTACATTAGGATACGTAGGAAAACAGGGGATAAAAAATATCTGGAGAAATAAGATGTTTTCGCTCGCGTCCATTGCGACAATGTCAGCGTGTATCTTCCTGTTTGGACTGTTTTTTTCTATACTTGTAAACTTTCAGTATATCATAAGGACTGCGGAGGAAGGCGTGGCTATCACCGTTTTCTTTGATGATGACGCTACGGATGAGCAGAAAGAAGAGATTGGTGAACAGCTCAGAAACCGGAAAGGCGTCTCAGACGTGGTTTACGTGTCGGCGGAAGAGGCCTGGGATGAGTTCCAGAAAGAATATTTCGGGGATAACCCGGAACTTGCGGAAGGATTCGCGGATGATAATCCTCTTGCAACTTCCGATAACTATGAAGTTTATATGGAGACAACGGATAACGATGAGGATATTCTGGCAGAGAGCCGTTCTCTGTCGGCAACTCAGAATGATCTTGTAAAATTTGCTCAGAGTCTTGACGGCGTACGCCAGGTAAATAAATCTGATGTTGTGGCAAATACTCTTACAAGCGTAAATATGCTCGTGGCATATGTGTCAATCGCGATCATCGCGATCCTGCTGGGTGTTTCCATATTCCTGATAAGCAACACGGTAACAACCGGTATCACGGTACGTCGGGAAGAGATCGCTATTATGAAGTATATCGGAGCAAAGGATTTTGTTGTCCGCTCCCCGTTTGTGATCGAAGGTCTGATCATCGGAGTGTTCGGCGCAGTGATCCCGCTTACGCTTCTTTACTTCCTGTATGATAAAGCAGTGAAGTATATTATGGAGAAGTTCAGCATCCTTCAGAATATCATAAATTTCCTTCCGGTAGAAACAGTTTACCAGATCCTGCTTCCGATAGGATTGCTGCTCGGTATAGGAATCGGTTTCCTTGGAAGTTACTTTACGGTACGCAAACACCTGAAAGTATAGGAGGAAGCCTATGGAAAAGCAAAAGCGGAGAATCGTGGGCGGTTTTCTCGTGCTTGTGATGTGCGCGGGAATGTCACTGAATGCAGGTGCGGTCACGATAGATGAGGCGGAAAAGAAAGCAGATCAGCTGGAACAACAGAAAGAGTCCGCCGAGGCGGAGAAGCAGAAGCTGACAACCCGCCTGAACGGCATTATTGACGACATGAATGAAACGCAGGAAAAGCTTACGGCAAAGGAAGAAGAAATCGATGCTGCTGAGCAGGAACTCGTACAGGCAAAGATTGATGAAAATAATCAGTATGAGAGTATGAAAAAGCGTATCAAATTCATGTACGAAGGCGGGAATACTCAGCTCCTTGAAGTGCTGGTGAAAAGTGAAAGTATAGGGGATCTTCTGAACAAAGCGGAATATGTTTCCCAGTTGTCTCTCTATGACAGAGACATGCTGACAGAATTTCAGAATACAGTGAAGGAAGTTGAGGAAAAGGAAGCTGCGCTGAAAACAGAATATGAAGAACTCAACGAACTTCAGGATCAGCTGTCAGAACAGCAGACAGAAGTCCAGGAGTTGATCGACAGCAAAGAGGCTCAGATTTCTGATATCCAGGATGAAATCAAAGCGAATGCAGAGACTCTCGATAGACTTAAAAAAGAAGCGGAAGAGGCGAAACGTCTCCGGGAGGAACAGGCCGCTGCGGCTGCAGCTGCAGCGTCATCATCGGGAGGCGGAAGTTCATATACAGCGGCTTCCAGCGGCAATGTTGTGAGCGGCAGCGGGTATTTCACTCATCCCTGCCCGGGAATGACATATCAGTCCAGTTATTTCGGAGAGATTCGTGAATTTGAGGTTGGCGGGCATAAAGGAAATGATTATGCGGCGCCTGCCGGAACACCTACATATGCAGCTGCGGCGGGTACTGTTGTGATCGCAGGATGGAGCAACAGTGCCGGTAACTGGGTCGTGATCAATCACGGCAACGGACTGGTGACAAAATACATGCATCATTCAAGTCTGTGCGTATCAGCAGGACAGTATGTTGAGAAGGGACAGCAGATTGGCTATGTCGGAAGTACCGGACAGTCGACCGGACCTCACCTTCATTTTCAGGTGGAATTGAACGGAGTGGCGGTCAGTCCCGACAGTTATATGTAATGATGGCAGTTTGCAATTGAATAAGTCAAATACCCCGATGCAAGCATCGAGGTGTTTGACCCTTGCGGCAGTTGCCAAATGGGCGTGCAGACATGTCCGCATGGCTCGTTGCTCGCGGGAATAAAGAGGGGACAAAGCGGAAGAATATTCCGCTTTGTTTTTGAATATTCTGAAAATAGAACTCATTGGGGCGGGAGCCTTTGCAAAAGCCTGACTTCAATGAAAAGATTGGAGACGGAACATGGAACAGAACGAGTATAACAGACCGGAGGAAGAGACAAGTCTGCCGGAAAACCGAAAAAGTGACAGGAAATTTTTGAAAGGAGCCGTGACCGGAGCTACGGTGGTGCTGATCGCTGTCGCGTGCGTGCTTGGCGGAGGAAAACTGCTCAGATATTTTATCACAGGAGGCAGTTACGCGTCCGGCAGTGTGTCGGAAGAAGATGTAAACGACAAGCTGGATCTGATAAATGCTCTGATCGACCGGTATTATCTCTATGAGGATGAGGTTGATGCGGATGCACTGGTTGAAGGGATTTATTCCGGATATGCTTCTGCGCTGGGAGACCCATATACGGAGTATTATGACAAAGAAGAAGCTCAGGCTTTGCTGGAAAATACAAATGGAGAATTTTCCGGCATCGGTGCGACACTCACTCAGGCATCCGGAGATACAGGCGTGACTATCGTAAATGTATATAAAGATTCACCGGCCGATAAGGCAGGGCTTAAGGCGGGAGATATCCTCTATCAGGTGGATGATCATGAAGTTGCAGGTGAAGATCTGGAAACCGTTGTGTCCTGGGTGAAAGGGGAGACAGGCACGGAAGTGACGCTCAAGGTGAGAAGAGGCGGAGAGGAACTTACCGTGACAGCAGTGCGGGATACTATTGAAGTCCAGACCGTGGAATATGAGATGAAAGAGGACAATATCGGTTATCTTTCTGTCAGTGAGTTTGACAAGGTGACATATGATCAGTTCAGCGAAGCGCTTGACAGCCTTGAAGAACAGGGGATGGAAGGACTCGTTATAGATCTGAGGAATAACCCCGGTGGAAATCTTGACACAGTGACCGATATGCTGAGACTCCTTCTGCCGAAGGGGACGATCGTATCGATCAAGGATAAAGACGGAAATACGGAAGAACTTACCTGCGATGGAGAACATGAGTTTACAAAGCCACTGGCAGTGCTTGTCAACCAGTACAGCGCAAGTGCGTCGGAAATATTCAGCGGCGCTGTACAGGATTACGGTACAGGTCAGATCGTGGGTGTGACCACGTATGGAAAGGGAGTCGTTCAGCAGCTTACGGATCTTGGAGACGGCACGTACCTGAAGTTGACCATAGCAGAATATTACACTCCCAGCGGGCGGAGCATCAACGGTATCGGAGTGGAGCCGGATGTGGAAGTGGAGTATAAATACGATGAAAATGATCCGGACGCTGACAATCAGCTTGACCGTGCGATAGAGGTGGTCCGAAATGAAATGGAATAAAACCGGAAGAAAAAGTGCTTGCAATTCAAAAAATCATGTGCTAATATGGAACACAAGTTTAATAAACTAAAGTATTAAACTGCAAAGGCTGTGAACAAGACTCTGTTCTTCAGAAACTGACAGGAAGTTGGCGTCACCGACTGAGAGCGCCGGACAGCGGAGGAGAATAAGGGAACACTTGGGAGCTGACCGTTCGAAACCAAGTAGGGCGGTACGTATAGCATACGTTACATGCAAAGAGTGGAACCGAAAGCATCTGGACAGGAAAGATTTTGAACAGCAGAGGTTAGTGCTGTCTGATGAAAAATTCTGTCAGGGCAGGTTCAATGCGGGTGGTACCGCGGATATTATCACGATAATTTCCGTCCCGGGATACTTATGTATCCCGGGACTTTTCGCGTTGGCACTAAGCCGTGCGTTTTATCAGAAATCCGTATGGAAAATTCATTTTCCAATACGGATTCCTGATAAAACATAGGGCGCGAGCCCGCGACCGAGATGGAGCAAAGCGGAATCGAGGTTCGCTGCACGGCTGGATGGCAGGAAGAGGGCGCGGCTAACACGAAAAGCCCCGGGGCACAGGATCTGAAAGGAGAAAAAGACATGGAATTTGTAACAGGAAAAAAGGAATCAAGGACACTGGAGCTGAGCAGTCTGCTGCAGCCGGAAATGACAGGTCAGGAAGTAAGAGTATCAGGGGCTGTACACGCTATCCGTGACATGGGAAACGTGGCCTTCATTATCCTCAGAAAACGCGAGGGACTTTTACAGTGCGTCTTTGAAGAAGGCGTATCAAAATTTGACTTGAAAGATATCAGAGAAGCAGATACAGTAGAGGTAACAGGAGTATTGACGGAGTCTGAAAAAGCTCCAAACGGCATAGAGATACACCTCAGCGGACTGGAGATCCTGAGCCAGCCGGAGGAACCGATGCCGCTTGCCATAAACAAATGGAAGCTTAATACTTCACTGGAAGCAAAATTAAATTACAGACCGATTTCCCTGAGAAATATAAGAGAACGCGCAAAATTCAAGATTCAGGAGGGGATCGTCAGAGGATTCAGGGATTTTCTCTATCAGGAAGGATTCACCGAGATCCACACGCCGAAGATCGGAGCGAGGAGCGCAGAAGGAGGAGCAAACATGTTCCGTCTGGATTATTTCCACAGACCGGCAGTCCTCCAACAGAGTCCTCAGTTCTATAAACAGATGATGGTCGGCGTGTTTGACAGAGTGTTTGAGACAGGTCCGGTGTTCCGGGCTGAGAAACATAACACAAAGCGTCATTTGAATGAATACACGAGCCTGGATTTTGAGATGGGATACATTGATGGTTTTGAGGATCTCATGGCGATGGAGACCGGGTTTCTTCAGTACACGATGGAACTTCTTGAGAAAGACTATTCCAGAGAACTGAAGATCCTTGGAGTAGAACTTCCGAAGGCGGATCAGATTCCGGCGGTGCGTTTCGATGAGATCAAACGTCTTGTGTCGGAAAAATACGGACGGAATATCAGGAATCCTTTTGATCTGGAACCGGAAGAAGAAACCCTGATCAGCCGTTACGCGAAGGAAGAGTGGGATGCGGATTTCGTCTTTGTGACACATTATCCGACAAAGAAACGTCCGTTTTACGCGATGGAGGATTCGGAGGATCCCACATATACGCTGAGCTTTGACCTTCTGTTCCGCGGAATGGAGATCACTACCGGAGGACAGCGTATTCATGATTATGGCCAGCTTATCGCAAAGATGGAAAAGCGCGGCATGACAGAGGAAGGAATGGAACAGTATCTCAGCGCATTCAAGCACGGGATGCCGCCTCATGGAGGACTTGGAATCGGTCTGGAACGTCTGACCATGAAACTTGTGGGAGAGGACAACGTTCGTGAAACAACACTCTTCCCAAGAGATATGAGCAGACTGGAACCGTAGTTCATATTCCGCCGGACGCCGTGGGGCGGTCCGGTTGAGATTGAGAGGGGAAGCCTATGTTCGGAAAGAAAAGCTGTTACCTGTGTGGTGGAAAACTTGTAAACGGTCGTTGTGTAGAGTGTGGCCTGGATAATGAGAGAAATGCGCAGAAGAAATACCGGCTGAACGAGAGCAGCCGGGACAGGAAGGCGCGTATCCGGTATGAAGAAAGCCGGACAGGGAACGCCGGGGATGAAAACATTCGGCGGGAACGTGTGCAGAGCCAGGCTGCACAGTCAGGAAGAAAGAAAACAGCAGATGACACGAAGCATACTTCGGGAAAGTGCGTATCGGGAAGAAGCAGCGGAGTGAATACAGGAATCCCGGTTCACCAGATACGCGAACAGGCTGACCAGGCGGCGCGCCAGATATCAGCGCCGGTAAAGTCAGCATGGAACACGGGGAAGGCGAACGTTCGGGGAACGGCAGGAGGAGCATCGTCCTGGAACAGGGGGACAGCCGGATCGACCGGATCAGGAGGAAGAAGGGCGGTCGTGTTTGTTGTTGTCATCATTGTAGTGGTGAGCGTGGTGAGCGGGATCAGCGGAATGATCTCGAATATGTCCTCGGATGAAGGATGGACCTGGAATGATCTGGACTGGGGAGATGACGGCGGTGATTATGAATATGATCCCTATGAATATGTTGACGCGCAGCTCTCTGATACAGGAGAGACATATGATATCGACCTTACCAGTGGAGAATACGTGGTGGGAGTCCATCTGCCGGAAGGAAACTATTCGGCAAACCTGACACAGGGAACCGGCTATATAAATGTTACAGATGATGAGAACGGAATCTACCTTTACCAGTCTTTCGGATATGAGGAAGAATACGATGAAGTGACGGAGATGGATGACATCCGCCTGTTTGACGGCGCGATCGTAGAATTTTCGGGCGACGGGATCCTCAGTCTCCATACAGACACGGCACAGACCCAGGACATGAGCTGGGAAGAGAATCCGCTCACAGCATCTGTGCATCTCAGTGCAGGCAGGTCGTATGTCGCTGGGGAAGATTTTCCCGAAGGCGTGTATGATATTACGGCTTCCGAGTGGACGACAGTGGAATACAAGCTCTACCTGGGGGATATCTATGATGACGAGGAACTGAACTACTGGCAGAACAGCCTGTGGTTTTCCGGGGACGACGCAGAGGATGTATATCACAACATTGTGCTTCCGGCGGGTACAGAGATATCCAGCGACACTTCGGCTGCGACACTTGTGCCGAGCCCGGTCATCGGCAGTACGGACTATGAATCTTATTATGACAGATATAGATGATAAGGCGTCAAAACGCTTTTGACGCCTGTGTCATACAGAGAAAAGAGATAAAGTAACAGGAAATGAAAACAGATCAGATATCAGCAGAAAGGAAAGAACAGACATGGCGAACAGGATATCAGATGAGACAATAGAATATGTTGGCATTCTGGCAAAACTGGAGCTGTCAGATTCGGAGAAAGAGGCGGCGAAAACAGACATGGAAAAGATGCTTGATTATATAGATACTCTCAACGAACTGGACACGACCGGGATAGAACCTATGTCCCACGTGTTCGATGTCAGTAACGTATTCCGGGAGGATGTGGTGACGAATGGGGATGACAGGGAAGAAATACTGACGAACGCCCCGCAGCGCACGGAAGATAGTTTCAAGGTGCCGCGGACGATCGGTTGAGAGAAAAGGCGGTGAAGACAATGGGAATTTTAGATTTTACAGCATTAGAACTTGGACAGAAGATACAGAAAAAGGAGATTTCCGTGCGCGAGGCCGCGGAGGCTGCGCTGGAGAGAGCAAAGGCTGCGGAACCTGTGATCAACAGTTATGTGACTCTGGATCCGGAAGGAGCGCTCATCCAGGCGGATGAGATCCAGAGGAAGATCGACGCGGGAGAACTTACCGGGCCGCTGGTCGGGGTGCCGGTGGCGGTCAAAGACAATATGTGCATCAAAGGCCAGCTGACTACATGCAGTTCAAAGATCCTCTCGAACTTTAAGCCGGTCTACACGGCGGAAGCAGTCATCAATATGCAGAATGCGGGAGCAGTCATCCTGGGTAAGACCAACATGGATGAATTCGCCATGGGAAGCACGACGGAGACTTCTTATTACGGGCCGACAAAGAATCCGCATAATACGTCTCATGTCCCGGGCGGCTCCTCGGGCGGGTCCTGTGCTGCAGTGGCGGCGCAGGAGTGTTTCGGCGCACTGGGGTCAGATACCGGCGGATCCATCCGTCAGCCCAGTTCTTTCTGCGGTGTGGTCGGGATGAAGCCGACCTACGGAACAGTTTCCCGTTATGGGCTTGTCGCATACGGTTCCTCTCTTGACCAGATCGGACCGATCACGAAAGATGTGTCTGACTGCGCGGCATTCCTTGAGGTGCTGGCGTCTCATGATCCGAAGGACAGTACTTCCATCCGGAGGGACGACTGCAGGTTTACGGAAGCTCTGGTGGATGATGTAAAAGGAATGAAAATCGGTATTCCGAGCGATTATATGGGAGAAGGTCTTGACGATGAAGTCAGAAAAGCGGTCATGGACGCGGCGAAGGTGCTGGAAGAGAAAGGCGCCGTCGTGGAAGAGTTTGACCTGGGTCTTGTGAAATATGCGATCCCGGCTTACTATACGATCGCATCTGCTGAGGCAAGCTCCAATCTGGAGCGGTTTGACGGAGTGAAATACGGCTACCGCACGGCAGAGTATGAAGATCTGCACAATATGTATAAAAAGACCCGTTCCGAAGGTTTCGGCGCGGAGGTGAAAAGAAGGATCATGCTGGGCTCCTTTGTGCTCAGTTCCGGATATTATGACGCGTATTATCTGAAAGCACTTCGTGTAAAGGCTCTGATCAAGAAAGCCTTTGACAGTGCATTTGAGAAATACGACATGATCCTGGGACCGGCGGCTCCCACAACGGCTCCCGAGCTGGGTAAAAGCCTGAGTGATCCGCTGAAGATGTATCTGGGAGATATCTATACGATCTCGGTAAATCTTGCCGGACTTCCGGGAATGAGCGTTCCCGTCGGAAAAGACAGCAAAGGTCTTCCAATCGGCATGCAGCTCATCGGAAATGTGTTCCAGGAGAAAAAACTCCTGCGCGCAGCGTACACATATGAGTGCGCCACGGAAAAACAGTTCGAACACGCAGCTGAAATGGATATGGAAACAGAAACAGCAAAGGAGGCGCACCAGGCATGACAAAACAGTATGAGACAGTGATCGGGCTGGAGGTCCATATCGAACTTGCGACAAAGACAAAGATATTCTGCGGGTGCAGCACCGAATTCGGCGGCGCTCCAAATACACATACCTGTCCGGTGTGTACCGGAATGCCGGGGTCTCTCCCGGTTCTGAACAAACAGGTGGTGGAATATGCCATGGCGCTGGGGCTTGCGGCAAACTGTAAGATCACTCAGGTATGCAAATTCGACCGGAAGAATTACTTTTATCCGGATAACCCGCAGAACTATCAGATCTCACAGCTTTACCTGCCCATCGCGCGGGACGGATATGTGGAGATCGAGACGGGAACCGGAAAGAAGAAAGTACGGATCCATGAGATGCATATGGAGGAAGACGCGGGAAAACTGGTCCATGACGAATGGGACGACACTTCTATGGTGGACTACAACCGAAGCGGCGTGCCGCTGGTGGAGATCGTTTCCGAGCCGGATATGCGTTCTGCGGACGAAGTGATCGCCTATCTGGAAAAACTTCGCATGATCGCTCAGTATCTGGGCGTATCGGACTGCAAACTGCAGGAGGGATCCATGCGTGCGGACGTGAACCTTTCAGTGAGAGAGGTGGGAACAGAAGAGTTCGGGATAAGGACAGAGATGAAGAACCTGAACTCCTTCAAGGCTATTGCCCATGCCATTGAGGGAGAGAGAGAACGCCAGATCGAACTTCTGGAAGCAGGGAAGGAAGTGGTCCAGGAGACAAGACGCTGGGACGACAACAAGGAGCATTCCTACGCCATGCGTTCCAAGGAGGACGCTCAGGACTACAGGTATTTCCCGGAACCGGACCTTGTGCCGATCGTGATCAGCGACGAGTGGATCGCTCAGGTGAAGGCGAGACAGCCGGAACTGCGGACTGAGAAACTGGAGAGATACAAGAAAGAATTTGATATCCCGCAGTACGACGCGGAGATCATCACAGAGTCAAAGAAGATGGCAGATCTCTTTGAGGCGACAACAGAAATCTGCGGAAAGCCGAAAAAAGTGGTGAATTGGCTCATGGTAGAGACGTTCCGGCTCATGAAGGATCACGGCATGGAGGCAGACGATCTGAAATTCTCGCCTGCAAACCTTGCGAAGCTGATCGACCTGGTCGATGCGGGAACGATCAACAGTTCCGTGGCGAAGAAAGTGTTTGAGAAAGTCTTTGAAGAGGATGTGGATCCGGAGAAATATGTGGAGGAGAACGGTCTGAAGATGGTCAATGACGAGGGTGCCCTCAGGGAGACTATCGAAAAAGTGATCGAGGCAAATCCGCAGGCGGTCGCAGATTATAAAGGCGGAAAAGAAAAAGCGCTGGGAGCTCTCATGGGTCAGACCATGCGCGCGATGAAAGGAAAGGCGAACCCGGGCATTGTCAGCCAGATGCTCAAGGAGATGCTGCAGGAGTAGGCAGGGATGCGCAGAGCGCCTGAATCCGGCGAGTGATCCTCCGGTACAGCGGATGCCGCACGGAACAGGCCAGGCGCTGCTTGCAAAAACGGGTTTTATATCGTACAATATAGCGTGACACAGCGTTCACAGGGAACTGGAAGAGCGGATTCCTGTGAACTTTTTGCGATACGCCCGGAGGTCGACCGCCGTGCTTGCACGAGCGGGCATCCGACAGGCAAAGGTCATCGAGCGGCAATGGCGCGAGATGAGCGGGGTATCGCGTTGATCGGATAGGGGGAGGAATCTTCCCCTATCCGATCAATAGGAAAGGGAAGAACAACGGAGGCAGGAGCCTATGGAAATGATACATGCCGAAGAGCTTGTATATGAATATGATAAGAGAGATGAAGAGGGAAATGTCATCGGCACGAACCGCGCCATAGACGGCGTGGACATTGACGTTCCACAGGGATCGTTCGTTGCGGTGCTCGGGCACAACGGCTCCGGAAAGTCCACTCTGGCAAAGCATATGAACGCGATTCTTGTCCCTACGGGCGGGACCATGTGGGTGGACGGCAGGGACACCAGTGACCCGAATGAACTCTGGAACGTGCGGCAGACAGCCGGAATGGTGTTCCAGAATCCGGACAATCAGATCATAGGTACCGTAGTAGAGGAAGACGTGGGATTCGGCCCTGAAAATCTGGGGGTTCCCACGGACGAAATCTGGAAGAGAGTAGAGGACAGTCTCCGGGCGGTCGGGATGATCGAATACAGGAAGTCCTCTCCCAACAAGCTCTCGGGAGGACAGAAACAGCGTGTGGCGATCGCGGGAGTCATCGCTATGGAACCCAAGTGCATCGTTCTGGACGAACCGACGGCGATGCTTGATCCGAACGGACGAAAAGAAGTGATCCGGGCGGTGGAGAAGCTGCGGAAGGAAAAGAATGTAACAGTGATCCTGATCACACATTATATGGAAGAAGTCATTGATGCGGATCAGGTGTTTGTGATGGATGACGGACATATCGTCATGCACGGGACCCCAAGGGAGATCTTCAGCAGGGTGGATGAGCTGAAGGCGTACCGGATGGATGTGCCCCAGGTGACGATGCTGGCGGAGGAACTCCGGAAGAGGGGGCTTGATCTGCCGAAGGGAATACTGAGAAGGGAAGAGTTGGTAGAAGCCTTATGTCGATTGCGTTAGAACATGTGAATTATGTATACAGTCCGGGAACCGCATATGAAAAGCAGGCGCTCAAAGACGTCAGCTTTGAGATAGAACAGGGACAGTTTGTAGGTATCATCGGTCATACCGGCTCGGGAAAATCCACGCTGATCCAGCACCTCAACGGCCTGGTGAAAGCGACGTCCGGCAGGATCCTGTACGAAGGGCAGAACATTTACGACGAAGGGTATGATATGAGAAAGCTGAGAAGCCAGGTGGGACTTGTCTTTCAATATCCGGAGTATCAGCTTTTTGAGGCGGATGTGCTGAGCGACGTCTGCTTCGGCCCGAAGAACCAGGGACTTTCCCCGGAGGAATGCGAGGCGCGCGCGAAAGAGGCGCTGGAGATGGTGGGATTTCCTGAGAAATATTACCGGCAGTCGCCTTTTGAACTCTCCGGAGGCCAGAAAAGGCGGGCAGCGATCGCGGGTATCCTGGCGATGCGCCCGAAAGTGCTTGTACTGGATGAACCTACGGCGGGACTGGACCCGAAAGGAAGAGATGAAATCCTGGATCAGGTCGAGTATCTCCACAAGGAGACAGGGATGACGGTCATCCTTGTATCCCACAGCATGGAGGATATCGCAAGGTATGTGGAGCGCATTATCGTGATGAACCATGGGGAGAAGATGCTGGATGGAAGCCCCAGGGAAGTCTTTTCTCATTATAAGGAGCTGGAAAAGGTAGGGCTTGCGGCGCCCCAGGTGACATATGTGATGCATGATCTCAAGGAGCGCGGGTTTGACGTGTCGCCGGACGCGACCACGATAGAAGAGGCGGCGGATGAGATCATGAAAAGTTTTCAGATGACGAGGAGTTCCAAATGATCAGAGATATAACGATCGGACAATATTATCCGGCACAGAGCCGGATCCACAGGCTGGATCCCAGGGTGAAGATCGTCTGCACCCTTCTGTTTCTTGTGTCGCTTTTTATCCAGAACAGTCTTCTCGGGTATGTTGTGGCGACAGTGTTTCTCGGATGCGTGATCCGGTTTTCAAAAGTACCGCTGAAGTTTATCGTAAAAGGACTGAAACCGATCGTGATCCTTCTCCTTTTTACAGTGGTCATGAATCTTTTTCTGACCCGGGGCGGAGACACGCTTGTACACTTCTGGATTTTTACGATCACGGAGAGTGGTCTGCGCACATCGGTGCTCATGGCGGTAAGACTGATCTATCTTGTGATGGGATCCTCCATCATGACATTTACCACATCTCCCAACGGGCTGACTGACGGAATGGAAAGTCTGCTCCATCCGCTGAACCGGCTGAATGTGCCGGTCCATGAAGTGGCGATGATGATGTCTATCGCGCTTCGTTTTATCCCGATCCTTCTTGAGGAGACAGACAAGATCATGAAAGCCCAGATGGCAAGAGGAGCGGACTTTGAGTCAGGAAATATCATACAGAGAGCCAAGGCAATGATCCCCATCCTTGTTCCGCTTTTTGTGTCTGCTTTCCGCCGCGCCAACGATCTTGCCATGGCAATGGAGGCGAGATGCTATCACGGAGGAGAGGGAAGGACAAAGATGAAACCGCTGAAATATAAGGCAGGTGACATCCGGGCCTATATCTTCACGGTGCTTTATGTGGTGATCATGTTCGCGGTAGGGAGATTTGTGCCGTTCAGGCTGTGGATCTTCTGACCATCATTATAATCAGGAGGAAACAGATGAAACGGATAAAGCTTACTGTGGCATATGACGGAACGGATTACTGCGGATGGCAGATCCAGCCAAACGGGATTACAGTGGAAGAGGTGCTGAACCGGAAACTCTCGGAACTTACCGGGGAAAAGATCACTGTGATCGGCGCCAGCAGGACGGATTCGGGCGTCCATGCCCAGGGGAATGTTGCGGTATTTGATTCTGAAACATCAATCCCGCCGGAGCGGATCGCCTATGCGCTGAACCGGAAGCTCCCGGAGGATATCGTAGTGACCCGCTCGGAAGAAGTCCCCGCGGACTGGCACCCCAGGTATCAGGATACGGTGAAGACCTATGAGTACCATATCCTGAACCGGGAGATGCCGGACCCGGTGCGGAGGAGGGATACGTATTTCGTCTCCTACCCGCTTGACCTTGAGAAGATGCGCAGGGCGGCAGAGTACCTGAAAGGGGAGCATGATTTCAAGAGCTTCTGCAATATCCGGTCGGATGTGGAAGATACAGTGCGGACGGTCTATGACCTGGATATCATGCGGGAAGGCGACCTGGTCACGGTGAGGATCCGGGGGAACGGCTTCCTGTACAATATGGTCCGCATCATCGTAGGCACCCTGCTCCGTGTCGGGAGAGGGTTTTATACGCCGGAGAAAGCAAAAGAGATCCTTGACGCGAAGGAGCGGACCGCGGCCGGGGTGACTGCGCCGCCCCAGGGGCTTGTGCTCGTGAAGATCGAGTATCCGGCCGGAGGTTAGGCGCGAACTGTAAACCCGCCCCGATGATTTCCCGGGGGAATGTTTTTTGACCGATTGACTTTTTCGTGGTTCGTTGTTAGTATTAGTTTAACCGATTGAATGCCCCCGGATTCGGGGGTATCTGACTGGTATGATGTAATTGAAGGAGGCATACGCCATGATGAAAATTTATGAGGCAAAGGATTACCAGGAGATGAGCAGAAAAGCGGCGAACATCCTGTCCGCCCAGGTCATTTTGAAACCGGACTGCGTATTGGGGTTGGCAACCGGTTCTACACCGATCGGTACATACGATCAGCTCGTAGAGTGGTACGAGAAAGGGGACCTTGACTTCAGCCAGGTGCGTACAGTGAACCTGGATGAGTACAGAGGCCTGGAGAGAACAAATGATCAGAGTTATTATTATTTTATGCATGAGCATCTGTTTGACCGGGTCAACATTGATCCGGCCAATACGAACGTACCGGACGGAACGGAGCCGGATGCGGAAAAAGAATGTGAGAGATATGAAAGACTGATCGAATCTATGGGCGGGGTTGATATCCAGCTTCTCGGGCTTGGCCATAACGGACATATCGGATTTAACGAGCCGGATTCTGTTTTCGCAAAGAAAACACACTGTGTGGATCTTACAGAGAGCACGATCGAGGCGAACAAGAGGTTCTTCGCATCTGCGGACGATGTGCCGAGACAGGCGTATACAATGGGGATCGGGACGATCATGCGCGCAAAGAAGATCCTTCTTATTGTGAACGGGGAGGCGAAAGCGGACATCGTCGCGAAGGCGTTTTTCGGACCTGTGACACCGGAAGTCCCGGCGTCGATCCTCCAGTTCCATAACGATGTTGTCATCATTGGCGACAGCGCTGCCCTGTCAAAGATACCGAGATAACACGACTTTACAAATATAAATATTTTATGAAAAAAATAAATAAAAAATAAAATAAATCGTTGACTTTATTGTGTATTTTTGATATAGTCACATTGTGAATTAAATAAGTAATGGATTGTTACTGTAAGGCAGGCAAAACCAAATTTTATAAACAGGGAAAGTGTGTTTATAAGGTTTGGTTTTTTTGTTCCTTGGGAAGGTCGAACATGGTTATAGAAAAGGTGATCAATAATAATATTGTCTCAGCCTACGACAAAGACGGAAGAGAAGTTGTTATTATGGGACGTGGGATCGGGTTTGGCGTGAGACCGGGAGCCGTGATCCGGGAATCAAAGATTGAGAAGATCTTCCGGATGGAAAGCCGCAGTGCGGCGGAACAGCTGAAAGAACTGCTGGTCCATATGCCCCTGGAACATGTACAGATATCCGATGATATTATTTCGTTTGCCAAAAGTACATTGAAGCTGAAGCTCAACCAGAGTATTTACGTGACTCTGACAGATCATATCAATTTTGCGATCGACAGATATAAAAAGGGGATCAACCTGGAAAATGCGCTCCTCTGGGAGATCAAGAGATTTTATCCCCAGGAATATGAACTGGGAAAGTACTCGATCAGGCTGATAAAAGACAGGCTGCATCTGGAACTGCCGGAAGACGAAGCGGGATTTATCGCCCTGCATTTTGTAAACGCGGAGTATGGCACAGATATCCGTGACGCGCTCCATTTTCCGAATCAGATGAAAGATATCCTGGCGATCGTGACGGAAGAGCTTGGGATTGAACTTGACGAGGGGACCCTCCACTATGAGCGGTTTATCACCCATGTAAAGTTCCTGCTCCAGAGGGTGTACCGCAAAGAACTTCTTCCGAATGAGGAGAATGAGCTTGCGGAGATGATGAAGATAAAATATCCAAAAGAGTATGCCTGCAGTGAGAAGATTGCAGAGTATATAGAGAAAACAGCAAACTGTAAACTGTCCGGAGAAGAGATCATGTATCTCTCGATCCATATCCGGCGCGTGACTATGGCGGAAGAATAGGAGGAAATGCATTGTTCAGTTTTTTTAAGAAGAAAGAGACCAGATTTGTGCTGGGTTCTCCCGCAAAGGGGAAGGCTGTGCCGCTCAGCGAAGTGAGCGATCCCACGTTTGCGGAGGAGATGCTCGGGAAAGGGATGGCTGTGATCCTGTCGGAGGGAAAGATATATGCGCCTTCTGATGGAATGATTGTAATGGTGTTTGATACACTCCACGCAGTCAGCATGACAGCAGCGGATTCCGGAGCGGAGATCCTGATCCATGTGGGGATCGACACGGTCCAGATGAAAGGGGAAGGATTTACGGGACATGTGAAAGCCGGAGACCATGTGAAGAAGGGGCAGCTCCTTCTGGAAGTTGACCTTGAGAAGGTAAAGGCGGCGGGATATGACCCGATCACCCCGATGCTTGTCTGCAACACGACGGATTACACTTCTGTGGAAGGAGTGACCGGAAGCGATGTGAATCCGGGAGATGACGCGGTCGTCATCGAAAAATAAGACTGGTTTTAGCCGATGGAGAGATCGGTTGAAATAGAAAAGGGATTAACTGAATGAGAGGATTCAAGAAGGAGGAAATTACATGAAGTTTTTACAGAAATTAGGGAAATCATTAATGCTTCCCGTGGCGTGTCTGCCTATCTGTGGTATCCTGATGGGTATCGGGTACGCACTTGCTCCGGCAGCAATGGCGGGAGAGGTTGCCGGTTATCAGGCGAGCGGTATTGCGTATCAGATCGGATATTATCTGATCAAAGCGGGTGGAGCCCTGATCGACAACATGGCGATCCTGTTTGCCATCGGTATCGGGGTCGGCATGTCCGAGGAGAATGACGGTACAGGTGGTCTTGCGGCGCTGGCGTCCTGGCTGATGATCACAAACCTGCTGTCAACAGCAAACGTTTCTGTCATCATGTCGCTGTCTGAGGATGCAACTCTTGCGTTTGACAAGATCCAGAACCCGTTCATCGGTATCATCGCAGGTATCATCGGAGCAACGTGCTATAACAAATTCAAAGGTACACAGCTTCCTAACTTCCTGTCGTTCTTCAGCGGCAAGCGCTGTGTGGCAATCGTTGCCGGCGTTGTATCTATCATCGTATCCGTAGTGCTTCTGTTCGTTTGGCCGATTCTCTTCGGCGCACTGGTGGCACTGGGCGAGGCAATCGTAAAACTGGATGCAGTTGGAGCCGGACTCTACGCATTCTTCAACAGACTGCTCATCCCATTCGGCCTGCACCATGCACTGAACAACGTGTTCTGGTTTGACACCATCGGACTTGGAGACCTGACTCATTTCTGGGCAGGAGATACATCCGCAGACGTTACATGGAGCCTTGGTATGTACATGTCCGGATTCTTCCCGTGTATGATGTTCGGTATCCCGGGTGCGGCTCTTGCTATGGTACATACCGCAAAGAGCAATAAGAAGAAAGTTGCTATCGGTCTTGTTACTTCTGCGGCGATCGCAGCGTTTGTCTGTGGTGTAACAGAGCCCTTCGAGTTCGCGTTCATGTTCCTTGCACCGGCACTGTACGTGATCTACGCCCTTCTGTACGCGATCTTCACAGTGATCACCGTACTGGTAGGATTCCGCGCAGGGTTCAGTTTCTCTGCCGGACTGACTGACCTTGTATTCTCCGCTTCCCTTCCGGCAGCGCAGAATACATGGATGATCCTCCCGCTTGGTATCGCCGCGTTCATCGTATTCTACGTGGTATTCCGCTTCGCGATCGTGAAATTCGACCTGAAGACACCGGGACGCGAGGATGACGACCAGGATGAAGAGAAGAAAGTTGTACTTGCGAATGACAACTTTACAGAAGTTGCATCTATCATCCTGGAAGGAATCGGCGGAAAAGAGAACGTGACCTCTATCGACAACTGCATCACAAGACTTCGTCTTGAGATCAAGGATTACACAAAGGTTGATGAGAAGAAGATCAAATCCGCAGGAGTTGCAGGAGTGATCCGCCCGGGCAAGAACTCTGTTCAGGTTATCGTAGGAACAAAAGTTCAGTTCGTGGCAGATGAGTTCAAGAAACTCTGCAAATAAAAATGAATAAGAACAGATAATCCCTTTAGAATGGGGCGCGGCCAGGAAAGGCTGCGCCCTGTTCTGCTCTGTGATGTTTTGCAGGAAGAGAATCTCAGGGATTTTGAGAGAGGATCTGAGAAACTTTGCTTCTTGACAAAACCAGCCTGATAGGCTAAGATTGCTACATATGAGACAGGCTTTGAAGGGAAGAAGTAGAGACAGCTGTGAAAACAGAAAGCAGCCGGCTGATGAGAGGCGCGTGATAAGCTGTTTTCGAATACATCCCGGAGCTTCGCACCGAAGCATTTTCAAGTTGTCCGGACACGGAAGAAATGTGAGTAGGCTGCGACGGAGAGGAGCACGTTACAGCTCTGATGAGGCTGACAGAGTAACTGAGACAGTGAATCGTCAGTGAATTAAGGTGGTACCACGGTCAGATATCCGTCCTTATTGCGATGAGCAGTAAGGGCGGTTTTCTATTTACAGGAAAGCGGCTGAGGGTTTCCTGAATCTGACAGTGAGTTTGCAAAAAGGAGAGGAAAGATGGGAATTTACGAAGAACTTCAGGCGAGAGGTCTGATCGCCCAGGTGACGGACGAGGAGAGAATCAGAGATCTGGTGAACAACGGAAAGGCAGTGTTCTATATCGGGTTTGACCCGACAGCGGACAGCCTTCATGTAGGACATTTCATGGCGCTGTGTCTTATGAAACGTCTTCAGGAGGCGGGCAACAAGCCTATCGCCCTGATCGGAGGCGGAACCGGATATATCGGGGATCCGTCAGGAAGGACTGATATGAGGAGCATGATGACTCCGGAGCAGATCCAACACAACTGCGACTGTTTCAAGAAACAGATGAGCAAGTTTATTGATTTCTCTGAGGGAAAGGCTCTGATGGTCAACAATGCAGACTGGCTCCTTGATCTGAACTATATCGAGCTGCTCCGTGAAGTGGGCCCGCATTTTTCGGTCAACCGGATGCTGACGGCAGAGTGCTATAAACAGAGGATGGAGCGGGGACTGAGCTTCCTTGAGTTCAACTACATGATCATGCAGGCGTATGACTTCTATGCTCTGTTCCAGAAATACGGCTGCAACCTTCAGTTCGGAGGAGACGATCAGTGGAGCAACATGCTGGCAGGAACAGAACTGATCCGAAGAAAACTGGGTGAAGACGCAGGAGCCATGACGATTACTCTTCTGCTCAACTCAGAAGGAAAGAAGATGGGAAAAACTCAGTCCGGCGCTGTGTGGCTTGATCCGGAAAAGACGTCTCCGTTCGATTTCTATCAGTACTGGAGAAATGTGGCGGATGCGGACGTTCTGAAATGTATCCGCATGCTGACATTCCTTCCGCTGGAAGAAATCGATAAAATGGATTCCTGGGAAGGCTCCCAGCTCAATACGGCGAAAGAAATCCTCGCCTACGAGCTGACCAAGCTGGTGCACGGAGAGGAAGAGGCGAAGAAGGCACAGGAGAGCGCGCGGGCGCTGTTCAGCAAGGGAAATGCGGCTGAGATGCCTACGGCCGAACTCTCAGAGGAGGATTTCGAAGACGGCAGCATCAATATCCTGACCGTGCTCGTAAAGAGCGGTCTTGTGCCGTCCAGATCAGAAGCAAGACGTGCAGTACAGCAGGGCGGCGTCACGGTGGACGGCGAGAAGGTCGGCGATATCAACGCTGCATTTACAAAAGATGACCTTGCCGGCGACGGAAAGATCATCAAGAAGGGGAAGAAAAATTTCCGCAGAGTTGTAGTAAAATAAAGGATGGTGTCTTATGGGATTTAAAGAGGTAAAAGCAGAAGAACTGCAGTTCAACCCGTTCACTAAGATCGGGAAAGAATGGATGCTGGTCACGGCAGGCGATGAAGAAAAGCATAATACGATGACAGCCAGCTGGGGCGCCCTCGGGATCATGTGGGGAAAGAACGTGGTCTCAGTATATCTCCGTCCACAGCGCTATACAAAAGAGTTTGTTGACAACGGAGAGAAATTTACGGTTTCGTTCTACAGCGAGGAGCACCGCAAAGCGCTCAATATCTGCGGTTCCAGATCGGGACGCGACTGCGATAAGGAGAAAGAAGCGGGGCTGACGCCGTACTACACGGACGGGACCACAGCCTTTGAAGAGGCGGAGATGATCTTTGTCTGCAGGAAACTGTACAGCCAGCCCATGGGCCCGGATTATTTTACGGCGGACTGGATCGATGAGAAATGGTATCCGGAGAAGGATTATCATGTGATGTACATGGCGGAGATCGAGAAAGTCCTTGTAAAAGAATAGGGCAGAGATGCAGGAGAGTCGGTGAGAAAATAACAGTGCCGCGGAAACGATCCGGTTTCCGCGGCACTGCCTTTTTATATGTTTCTTATTTTTTATAACGCTTTCAGATACTGTATGCTGTACGGAGGCATTACGAGCTGGTCGTTCAGAGTAACCGTTTCCGGTGCAGTTTCTGTCTGCTGAGATTCCTCTGATTCAGGTTCGCCGGTTTTTTCTCCCGGTTCGGCCGTGCCGGCTTTTGCCTCTTTTTCTGCCTCGGCGATCAGGTCCTCGTAAGTTCCCTGCAGTTCTCCGTTCCCTGCGGTATATTCTGAGTCGGAGGCATTGATCGCCACAAGGACGCGCTCACTGTCAGTTTTTCTCTCAAAAATGAGCTGATGGTTTGTGATGACAACGTTGCGGTAGATCCCGTTGCAGAGAGCATCGCTTTTCCGGCGGATCTCGATCAGGAGTTTGATCAGATCAGTCAGCTTGTTCGGTTTTGGCTCCTCAAAGCAAGGGCGGAGCGCATAGTCGTTATCAGGCGCTTTTTCCCCTTCCTCTCCCCATTCGCTTCCATAGTAGATACATGGAATGCCAGGCATTCCGAAGAGGATGCCATAGGCGAGGGGGAGGTGGTTCTTGTTGGTGAGGATGCTTGCGATTCTTGTCACATCATGATTATCCACGAAGTTCATCAGATGTTTTCCTCTGTAGAGGCACCACTGCTCCGGACCATACTGACGGTTCAGGGAATGGGCGATCTCAAACAGGTTCATGCTGTTGAGGCTTGAGAAGATTCCCTTATAGCATTCGTAGTTTGTACAGCTGTGGAGCATCTCGTCATTGACGATCAGGTTATAGTCTCCGAAGAGGACTTCGCCGATCAGGGCAAATCCCGGCTTGATCTCATCGCAGAAACTGCGGAGCCGGCGCATGAAATTATGATCAAGGGAATAAGCGACGTCCAGACGCAGTCCATCAATCCCGAACTCCTCGATCCACATCTTCACGCAGTCCAGCAGATAGTCAACAACGGCAGGATTCTGAAGATTGAGTTTGACAAGTTCAAAATGTCCCTCCCAGCCTTCGTACCAGAAACCGTCGTTGTATCCGCTGTTCCCGTCGAAGTTGATGATAAACCAGTCTTTGTATGGGGAATCCCATTTTTTCTCCTGGACATCTTTGAAAGCCCAGAAACCTCTTCCTACATGGTTGAACACGCCGTCCAGCATGATCTTTACATTATGGTCATGCAGAGTCTGACAGACCTCTTTGAAATCCTCGTTCGTTCCCAGCCGACAGTCGATTTTTTTAAAATCCCTTGTGTCATATCCGTGATTGTCCGATTCGAAGATCGGGTTCAAGATGATGGAACCGATCCCCAGCTCCTGAAGATATTCCGACCATTCACCGATCTTGAGAATGCGGTGAGCCGTGACGCCGTCGTTGTGTACCGGCGCGCCGCAGAATCCGATAGGATATATCTGATAAAAAGTTTCGTTGTAAGCCCACATGATTCTAGCACCTTCCTTTTACTTTATTGACAATGTAAATAGTATAGCATAAAAACGGAAAAAAGACAGTTTTTTTATGCAGTTTTTACAAAAAAGCCCGATTGACAGTGCCATCGCCTGAGATTATACTGGAAGAAAAGCTGGAGCGGAAAATATGATCTATGGAAGGAAGGATTTTAATAATGATGAGATATAAAATAGTAAAGAAAATGTCAATCGTCCTTCTTACAGGGATGATGACGATGGCTATGGCTCCATGGACGGTGTATGCGGAGACTACTGAAAATGAGGTGTGCCTGGAAGAAGATAAGGACATAACAGAGGAAGTCTCTCTGATGAATGCAGACGATAACGGGGAAGCTGCGGATTCCCAGGGTGAGACGGGCGGTAACGGAGAAGCTGCGGATCCCCAGGGTGAGACGGGCGGTAACGGAGAAGCTGCGGATCTCCAGGATGAGACGGACGGTGATATCCAGGTGGAGACGGACGACAACGGGACAGATACTGATCTTCAGGGGGAAACGGACAATAGTGGGACACCTGAGGATCCCCAGGGGAAAACAGATAATGAAGAAGCGGATGGGGGAGCTCAGGACACGACGGACCAGGGTGGAATAGATGGAGCTGATCAGTCAGGGGATCAGTCTGGAGAAGTGATTCCGGGAGGCGGAGGTCTGCCGGAAGGAATGCCCGGAGATCTGGGCGGTCTGACAGGCGGCAGCACCGCTCTTTCCCAGGTGGATCCCGCAACAGGAATTGCCGCAGATGCAGATGATAATGTATTTCCGGCCGGGACGCTGTTGTATGTAACGCCGATAGAGAGCGGAGAGAGTTATGATCAGATCAGTACTCTTATGTCCATGATCGCAGATCAGTTCAAAGTATATGATATCCGTTTTATCAATATGATGGATTATTCTATGACAGAGCCGTCCGGGATGGTCAGAATCTCCATTCCGGTTCCGGAGGGATTTGATACGGATCATCTTTCTGTGTCAAAGCTTGGCGAAGACGGGACGAGGACGGAGACAGTCTTTGAGATCGTGGACGGAAAGGCTGTGTTCGAGACGGAGTCCGCAGGGACGTTTCTTATCTCGCAGATGAAGGTCCTGCCGGAGTCGCTTGCGATGACAGAGAAAACAGCGAGAGTAGAACTGACAAAGAGCCCGGCAAGTCTCAGCGGAAGCACATCAGGCGCTGCTCTGCCGGCGCGTCTGTCCAGCCCGAAGACCGGGGACGACAATGATATCGCAGTATGGGCCGGACTGATGGGAGCGGCAGTCGTGGTTATCCTTGTCTTTGTAGTGATAAAAAGGAAAAAATAGAAAAAAATCTTGACATGGGATTGACAGAGTAATATAATAGTACAGCGTGAAAAAAGGGAGAAACAGTATACACCATAGCCCCGGAGTGTGCTGATTTCACATAAATACAAGCAAATGTTATCTGATGATTATTTATAGGAGGAACACCCATGAAAACTTATATGGCTAACCCTGACAAGATTGAAAGAAAATGGTATGTGGTTGATGCCGAAGGCTGCACACTGGGACGTCTTGCTTCCGAAGTGGCTAAGGTGCTCAGAGGAAAGAACAAACCGGAATATACACCGCACATCGACACAGGTGATTATGTGATCGTTGTAAATGCAGAGAAAGTAAAAGTTACAGGAAAGAAACTTCAGCAGAAAGTTTACTATAACCACTCTGACTATGTTGGAGGAATGAAAGAGACAACACTTGCCGAGATGATGGCAAAGAAACCTGAGAAGGTTATCGAGCTGGCTGTTAAGGGAATGCTCCCGAAAGGACCTATGGGAAGAGACATGATCAAGAAACTTCATGTATACGCTGGACCAGAGCATGCACATCAGGCTCAGAAGCCGGAAGTTCTGACATTTTAGGTAAAGGTTGAAAGGAGGATATAACAGTGGCTAACGCAAAATACTACGGAACAGGAAGA
>ERZ1090862.231-NODE-231-length-24531-cov-6.929155_pt1 | contig 24531 bp, 17 predicted proteins | sample MGYA00478481_ERZ1090862 | MGnify/ENA primary metagenome ERZ1090862 (study PRJEB33644, sample SAMEA5815745) | chicken gut metagenome | biome: Chicken; feature: Gastrointestinal Tract; material: Caecum | place: Ireland | collected 2019-01-01 | study: A study of the... | reverse complement strand
GAGATCACGGAGGAACAGTGGGAAGAGTGTATGGAGCGTATTCCGGATATGTCGGATGTGGCTCATTATCCTTATAAAGTGACAAAGAAAATGCTGGAAGAGGCAATGAACAGACTGAAAGAAAGAGTGGGAAGAAACAATGAAGAATAATAAAGGATCAGGAAAGACAGGAGCGATCATACTTGGAGTATCCTTCGTATGGTTTACCACCCATTTCGGAGGCGGGTTTGCCTCCGGAGCGCAGATCTACAGTTATTTTGTGAGATACGGGGTATGGTGTCTTTTCATGCCGGTCCTGGCGATGCTCTACAACGCCATCTTTTTTGCATATAGTCTGCGGTTTGCAAGAAAGCACGGGGTGTATGATTATCGTTCCTACAACAATGCATTTTATGGAAAATTTGCACCGGTCTTTTCAAATCTTTTTGAGGTGCTTTACATCTGTGTGATGTGTGTGGCGCCGGCGGTAGCGTTTGCCACGGGCGGAGCGACCTTAAGTGAGCTGACAGGACTGCCGTACCTGCTGTGTACATTTCTGATCGGTGTGTTCATCTTTATCGTGGCGATCTTCGGTACTGATCTGGTCCGTCGGGTGGCGTCTGTGCTTTCCGTCTGTATCATTGCCGGTCTGCTGATCGTTTATATCCCGAATATTGTTTCCGGGTTTTCCGGGATCAGGGAAGCTGTATCCAGTATGACTGCGGCGGAACTTCCTGTGGGAGACGCTCTGTACTCTGCATTCCTTTACGGAACATTCCAACTGTCCAATATCGCGGTGTTTGTTCAGCATGCAAAGTCTTTTGAGAAGCCGAAGGATGCGGTGAAGAGCATGGGCGTGGGATTTGTGGTCAATTCGCTGATGATGGTCATGGTAGTCCTTGGACTGATGACTGTCTATACAGATCCGGGTGCGGCAGAGCAGAGTGTGCCGACGTTGTTCATGGTACAGAACGGCGTGGGCGCTTCCTTCATGACTCCGCTTATCTCTGTTCTGATCATCCTGGGCGCGGTCTCCACAGCGGTCAATATGGTGGCTGCCATGGTAAAGCGTGTCTGCGGTGAGAAAGCGGACGGTGAAAACGGAAACTTCCGGGAAGAAACAAATGTAGAAAGTAATAACGTAGAAAAGAAAAGATTTAATATCTCAAAGAAGGAAATCGTTGCGGCCCTAGTGTGCTGCGTGGTTGATTTTGCCATCGCCCAGTTTGGTCTTCTGACACTGATCCAGAAGGCATACAGTGCGATTGCGTATCTGGCGATTCCGGTGATCCTGCTTCCATATATCGTCCATATGATCGTGACAAGATTTGATACGAAGACACCTTAAAGCCATTCAGGTACAAAAATGGACAGATCTGTGTCTAAAACAGAAAAAGAATTACTGCACAAAATCCAATGCTGAATTTTGTGCAGTTTTTTCGTTCGTACTTTATTGACGGATCATTTGAAAAAGGATAAAGTAAGAGTCACAGAAAATAGTACTGCAAAATGAGCAAACGTTTTTCAGAGGGATATTTTATTTCTCCGTTCTGCATATCTGTTCTGTTTCTTTATCGGATATGCTTCTATTTTATCTATATCTTGAATCGGTCCCGTTTCGGGAAAGCTTCCGGATTGATATGACAACTTGAAAAATGAATATTGGATGCCGGGCGTCGTTTTCTGTCGCTGCAAGCAGTTTCTCTTTTGCATCCGTCCGGCAGGAAAGGACGAGACTATGGAAAATGATCTTGGTTACAGGGAGTTCTGTTCTCAGTTTGACGCTTTTTTTCGCAGGAATGAGAAGAATTTCGGAAACGGAAAGGGAGCGGTACATTATCGATTTTATCCCAAAGGATTTACCGCTGTCCGGGATGAAGACGCCAGATTTATCAGGGATATCAATGCCCGATATTATCATCAGGAGTCGGACCGGCTTCAGGGAGACTTCGCGGTGCTTGAAAAGGACGGGACAGGAAAAGCCCGTACATACTGTCGGTTTTCCGCGGAAAAGATGTACGAGGATTATCAGAAATACGGATGGGATATTGTCAAGGAAGCAGTTTATGAAAACCTGGAATACTGCAATTCGGAAGAGATCGGGATACTTGACCAGATGGAAAATTATGAAAGGATAAAGCATCGTCTTTTTATCCGCCCGCTCTGCTATAACAATTTTGCCTGGGAGGCGGGAAGGTATATCTATCGGAGGTTTGAGGATATGGCGCTGGTACTCTATGTTCTGATACGGGATGACGAGAGAGGGATCGACAGCGCGAAGATCCCGAAAGAGATGCTGGAAAAATGGAACAGGAACCGGGATACTGTGATGGACGAGGCATTGGTCAATACATACAGTATGGCGCAGCCCCGCATGTATATGTCTCCTTTTGAATGCATCCGGCCGCCTTTTGAGAGAGGCGCTTTCATGTCCTTCAACAGCCCGATCAGAAGCCTGGACAGGATGGACATGCCCACAGTGACAACCACAAAGCTGACCAACGGAGCAATTGCCATGTTCTACACCGGGGTGAAAGAGAAGATCGCGGAACTGTATGGTGACAGCTATTATGTGGTGTTTACCAGCATACATGAGGCAAAGACTCACTGCCGCGGATCCTTTGCTCCCCGGGACATGCTGAAAAGCCTGAAAGAAATAAACCGGGTATTTCCCAGAGAAGAGATGCTGTCGAACCGGGTATACTACTATGACAGGGAGAAAGGCACGTTTGAAGCACTGCTTCTATAGACGCTGTCCGGCGTTATGCCATAACGTGCTGTGACAGATAAATGCTTTAAAGCAATAAACTGTTTTACATCCTCCAACTTTTGTTATATACTGGACAGGCGGCAGGTTTCGGACAGAATCCTGGAGAAAACAGGATCCTGGCGGGAAAGCAGGCCGTATCAGAGTCAAAAGGTATGAATGAAAAGAAAATGAGAGGATAAACATATGGCGATTTTTCGTGCTGTCTATAACATACTGTGGGGTGATATCATCAACATTCCCCTGCCCGGAGGGAGCAGTCTGGGGCTTTCCCTTCTTGTGCTGATCCTGGTCCCGGCGGGAATCTATTTTACGATAAGGACAAGGTTCCTACCCTTTCGGATGTTCCCGGAGATGCTCAAGGTGACGCTTGAGAACAACAGGAAAACGGAGAGAGAAGGAATCTCCGGCGTACAGGCGCTGATCGTCTCTACCGCCTGCCGTGTGGGAATGGGGAATCTGGTGGGCGTAGTTGCAGCCATCTCTGCCGGAGGGGCCGGGTCAGTGTTCTGGATGTGGGTGATCGCGCTGGTGGGATCCTCCACCGCGTTCATCGAGGCCACACTGGCACAGATTTATAAAGAAAAGGATCCCCTGTACGGGGGATACCGGGGCGGCCCGGCTTATTATATCCATCACCTTTTTATTAAGAAGAACAGCCTGCGGAAGCATTCAGTGGTGGCGGTGCTGTTTGCGCTTTCCGGTCTGATCTGCTGGTGCGGGATCAGCCAGGTGATCGGAAATTCTATCTCGTCATCTTTTGAAAATGCGTTTCATGTGCCTCCGATCTATTCAACGGCAGTTCTGGTGATCATTGCGGCGGTCATTGTACTGAGGAAGAACGCAACGGTAAAAGTGCTGGATATCATGGTGCCGATCATGGCGGCATGCTATTTCTTTATTACGATTTTCATTATCGTGAAGAATGCGGGACAGCTCCCGGCGGTCTTTGAGCGGATCTTTGCGGAGGCGTTCGGTCTTCGCCAGGTCGTGGGCGGCGGGATCGGCGCCGTGATCATGAATGGAGCAAAGAGAGGGCTTTTTTCCAATGAAGCAGGCTCAGGTTCCGCGCCATGTGCGGCTGCGGCTGCAGATATCAGCCATCCAGCGAAGGAGGGACTGCTTCAGGCGCTGGGCGTATTTATTGATACCCTGGTGATCTGCAGCTGTTCTGCGATGATCATGCTCCTGACTCCTCAGAGCATGACAGAAGGCCTGGAAGGAATGGATCTTCTCCAGACTGCCATGCAGTATCATCTGGGTGAATTCGGCGTGATCTTCATTGCGGTGATCCTGTGGCTGTTCAGCTTTTCCACGTTTCTCGGGATCCTTTTTTATGCAAGGTCGAACGTGTCGTATCTCTTCGGGGACAACTGGCTGTCTCAGACACTGTATAAGGTGCTGGCGCTTATCATGCTCTTTATCGGCGGACTCGCGGCGTACCAGTTTGTCTGGGACCTGGGAGATGTGGGAGTGGGTCTGATGACTGTGTTCAATATGATCGCGCTCATCCCGCTGGCGCCGAAAGCGCTGGAGGCGCTCCGGGATTATGAGAAGAATGAGATGAAGAAACGATAAGAAACGATAAAAAATGATATAAAACGGCAGAGATGCCTTTTTAACGGAGAAACATCCGGGCGGGAAACAGTCATTCACTGATCCTGTCCGGATGTTTTTCGATTCTAATCTTGATATTTTCTGTTCTGGCCTTCATTTCCAGGCTGAGACCGGTACTCTGCCGGCGTCATTCCGTAATATTTCCTGAATATATGCCGGAAATTCCCTGTGTCGGAATATCCAAGCTCTTCAGAGATAGCGGAGATCGATCTGTCCGGATCGGAAAGAAGCTGCGCCGCATGTTTCATCTTGAGTTTCTGAATGTTCTCGCTGAAGCTGCACCCGGTGCTTTTCTTGATGATCCGCTGGATCTGGCGTTCACTGTAGTTGAAGAATTCGGCAAGCCCGCTTAAGGTCACAGTGGAATAATTCTCCTGCATATATTTCAGGATAAAGACCACGTTTTCGTCGTTCCCCTCTGTGGCAATCTCGGGCACGATCACGTCGGAGCCGTGGTTCCGCAGCAGGATGATGAAAAAGGCGCTGATGATATTGTTCAGAAACCGTTCCTTATACTGATGGTTCCCGAGAAATTCCTGATAGGCATATATGACATAATCGAAAAGCTCCTGGTCGTCCCCCGCACGGAAATACAGATAAGGGTGGGTCTTTGAGTGGTACAGGGTGCGCATGAAAAAGTCGGAGAGGACGTCGTTTTCCGAGAGAACGCCGAAGAAAGCCTTTTCAAATGTGCTGACACGCAGGATGATATTGATCAGGATGCAGTCGTCGGTGAAGGCGCTGATGGCGTGTTCTGTCTCGGGGGCGATGATGCAGATGTCCCCTTTCTTCATATGAAGTTCCTGCTTCTGCACATAGTTCGTGCAGGTTCCCTCCAGGACACAGACGATCTCCAGGAAGGCATGGGAGTGAAGGATTGCCGGGAGATACCGGACATGCCGGTACAGTTCCGTGTCAAAACTCTCGCGGAAAAAAGAATCCTCATCCAGCCTTGTGTTCAGCAGGATGGCGGGAAACGGGTGAGAGGTACGGTCACTGGCAAGCTGGAGTATTTCTGTGTAATACTCCTGGGGATGAGGAAAATTCAGGTTCATCTCAGGATGTTCTTTCCATAAAGATTTGAATACGGTTTCCAGCTCATTCATTTGAGCCTGTTGGGGAAATGTTTCTCTGAAGATCATATCTTTCGGCTCCTTCCTTTCCACTCATATCGGGGCGGGCCCGGGACCTTACATCCGCTTATGAGCAGGCGCATGCAGGGTTAGACCTTTTAACCCTGGCATTATAAAAAAGTATAAAATACGACATCCCGGGTTGTCAAACACGACAGACGAGGATGTCGCATTTTACCTCCCGGGTGTCATCCTGCGCTCTTTTTTTTCGCGTCGCCACAGTGTTATGATTAAGGCAGCTCAAGAGAAAACGTTTTAAGTATGGTGACGTCATATACCTGAAAACCGGCAGGCTTATCTATTATGGAAGAGAAAGGAAGAAAATAAGATGAAAAATACGCAGGGAGTTACCTTTGGCGAGAAACTGGGCTACGGCCTCGGCGAGATACCCGGCACGATGAATTCCATCCTGAGTGCCATCCTGACAATGTTCTACACCGATAATGTGGCGATGGCAGCAGGAGCTGTCGGAACCATGTTCTTTATATCAAGGCTTCTGGACGGGATCACAGACCTTCTGGCAGGAAGCATGATCGACAAGACAAAGAGTAAATGGGGAAAAGCCCGTCCCTGGCTTCTGTGGATGTGTGTGCCGACGGGACTTGCTCTTGCCCTGATCTTTCTGGTGCCCAGGGACGGCTCCGAGATGGCAAAGCTGATCTATGCATTTGTTACATATAACCTGTTTACATCGGTTGCCTATACGATCGTGGGCGTTGCGAAGAATGCTCTGATGCCGCTGATGACGCAGAACGGTCTGGGAAGAGCCGCACTTGCAAAATATTCTCTGATTTTCGGACTGGGCGGATCGATCCTGGGAATCTCTGTGACATTCCCGTTTGTGGCTGCAATGGGCGGAGATATCGGCGCATGGAGGATTGTGTTTGCCGTTTACGGTGTGATCACTGTGCTGGCTCTTCTCGCTTCTTTTGTACTGACACATGAGCATGTTCAGTCCGTAGAGTCTGTCACTATGGGAAATGATGGAGAGAAGATGACATTTGTAGAAGGACTGAAAAATTTTGTTAAGAACAAATACTTTATCTTTGCTCTGGCAATGACAGTTATCGTGAATTTTGCGGTACAGATCAACTCCAGTTCTCAGACATATTTCTATACCTATACGATGAATGACCAGATGCTGACTACTTCCCTGAACATGGTGAGCCTTGTTCCCACTGTGATCGGTATCCTGTTCCTGGCTGGTCCATCACTCCGTTTCTTTGGAAAGAAAAGAAGCGTCTATGTAGGCGCGGCAGGGCAGATCATAGGATATGCTCTGAGAGGTCTTGCGGCGGTGACAATGAGCGTTCCGCTTCTGGCAGTGGGAACCGTGATCTGCGGTCTTGCGACAGGCCCGCTCTCTGTTCCGGTAAATACACTGGCGGCTGATGCAGTGGATTACGGCGAGTATCTGACGAATAAGAGGATTGAAGGAATCGGCTCATCAGTCGTATCATTTTCACAGAAGATCAGTAACGGTCTGGCTGCGGGAGTTGTGGGCTGGGTGCTTTCCCTGACAGGATATGTGGCAAATCAGGCCCAGAGCAGTCTGACAAATTTCGGGATCACGTGTCTGTTCGCATGGCTTCCGATCGTGATGCTGGTGATTGTCATCATCAGTTTCAGGCTGGTGTACCGGTATGATAAGGAAGAGAAGATGGTGCTGGAAGAACTGGCGAGAAGAAAAGAAGCGAAGAAATAAAGAGCAGGGAAAAGACTGGGCAGACACCAGTCCTTTTCCTGTATTCAGAATAAAAAATACCTGCAGGAGGAAAAAATATGTCTACATCTTTAGGAAAATGGATCACAAACGGTACGACATCCCCGTTTTATGCGAGAAAGGAGTTTCGTATCACGAAAGAGGTAAGAAAGGCGGAAGCGAAGGTCTGCGGACTGGGACAGTTTATCTTCTATATTAATGGAAGAAAAGTCGGGGATCATGAACTGGATCCGGGCTGGACAGACTATTCCAGGCTGATCCAGTATGTGGCTTTTGATGTGACGGACGATCTGTGCCAGGGGAAAAACGTGCTGGGAGCAGAGGTGGGGAACGGATGGTTCATCAAGACAGATGAGCACTATACTTTTTCCTTCCCGGCGTTTATGCCGCCCAACCCGAATCCCTATAAACCTTATGGCAAAGCGCTTGTGCTGGCAATGTCCCTGAAGATCACATATGCTGACGGCACAGAGGAAACGATCGAGGGGGATGACAGCTTTAAGGTAAAAGCAGATTCCACAGTGATGAGCAATGTGTACGGCTCTGAGACGGAAGATGGAAGACTGAGACAGGAGGGATGGTGTCTGCCGGGATTTGATGCATCCGACTGGGAACAGGCTTCCGTTGTGAAGAAGGAGGATGAGCCGAAAGGAAGGCTCATGGAACAGTTCCAGCCTGCCGTGAAGGTGATCCGGACTTATGAGGGAAAGGAACTCTCTCCGGCAGGAAACCGTAAGATCTATGACTTTGGTCAGAACATGTCCGGGATGCTGGAATTTGAAGTGAAAGGAAAAGCAGGTGATAAAGTCCTGGTCTATCCTGCGGAGAAGCTGGGAGAGGACGGAGACGTGGACCAGGTGGCGAAAGGCTGGGTGACGGTTGACTCCTGTATCACATACATCGTCGGACAGAGTGACGAATGGGAAAAATTTCGAATGAAATTTACTTATTTCGCGGGACGCTATATCGGCGTGGAGACAGAGAAGGCTGACGGCACGGAGGAACACCAGATCCTTCTGCGCGGCGTGAAGGCGGATGCTATCAGCAGTGCATGGAAGACGGACGGTTCCTTCCGAAGCGACGATGAGCGGTATAACAAGATCTACGATATGGTAGAGAAATCTGTTGAAGCAAATATGGTCAGCGTCCACACGGACTGCCCGACTATCGAGCGGTTTGCATGGCAGGAGCCCAATCATCTGATGGCACCATCCATCTTCTATATGAAAGACGGGCGGAAACTGTGGGAGAAGTTCCTGCTGGACATGAGGACAGCACAGCACACGTCAGAGGACTATTTCCTGGATTTTGAGGGAAAACGGTTCTATCCGGGAGACGGACTGATGCCCTCACAGTGCCCCTGCTATATTCCGAATGTGCTGCCGGTGCCGGGAATGGGAAGTTTTTATGATATCATTCCCTGGGGGAGCACCTGTATCCTGGGAACATACTGGCACTATCTTTTCTACGGCGACAGGAAGATCATCGAGGACAACTATGAGGCGGGGATGCGGTATCTGAACCATCTCAAGACAAAGGTGACGGAGGATGGCTTTATCTGCCACGGCCTGGGCGACTGGGGCAATCCGAAGAATGAACTGGCAAGGGAGAATGTAGAGACTGCGTTCCTCTATGCGGACACGAAGACGCTTGCCCTGTTTGCGGAAATCCTTGGCAGGGAGAAAGATCAGAGAGAACTGGAAGCTTATGCCAAACAGGTGAAAGAAAACTATAATGAGAAGCTGTTGGTACAGCATCCGAAGGAAGGATTCTGGTGCTACCGCTGCTGGGATCATCCCGATGAGATATTTATGACCCAGGCGTCGGAGGCGCTCCCGCTCTACTGGGGGCTGGCGCCGGAGGATAAGGCAGAGGACATCGTGAAGGCGTTCCGTCATACACTTGAGCAGGAAGGTGCCTTTGTCAGCGGTGAGATAGGGCTTCCTTATATCATACAGACAGCGCGGGAATACGGTATGAACGATCTGATCGCGAAATTTATCACAAGAGAGGAACACCCAAGCTATTATGCATTTATCCTGGACGGCATGACCACACTGGGCGAATACTGGGAGAAAAATCCAAGGAGCCACTGTCATGATATGATGGGACATATTGTCGAGTGGTACTATAACGGGATCGCGGGAATACAGCCATTAAAGCCGGGCTTTGGAGAGATCCGGATCCGCCCGTATCTGCCGGATGGAATGAAGGAGTTTACATGTACCTATCATTCGGCAGCGGGACCGATCAGTGTGTCGGTGAAAGAGACGGCAGATAAGATCACCTTTGAGACAAAAGTCCCGGAGAATATCCAGGCGGAGACAGATATAAGTAATCTGGAGCAGCGGGGAAAACAGATAGAGATTATCAGAAGATGATATTTCGAATGAAACTATTATAATTTATTTCAATAGAAAAAGGAGAGCAAAGAAGTGAAAAAGTTTACAAACAAAAGAAATCCGATCCTTCCTCTGGAGTATCACATTCAGGACAGTGAGGGACATGTGATGTCCGATGGAAACCTGTATATCTAAAGAAAAGTTTGAGAAGCAGGAAGAAGAGGAAAAGCCGGCCCTTCTGTTTGCGCCGGACTGTATCGAGAAGGACGGAAAATATTATCTCTATTTCTGCATGCAGGATGACAGCGAGGGAGTGGCGGTATCCGACAGCCCGCAGGGGCCGTTTAAAAATCCGATACAGCTTCCCTGCGGCGGGATCGATCCGGCGGTGTTCATTGACGATGACGGGCAGGCATATTTTTACTGGGGACAGCTCTTCTCTCACGGAGTGAAGCTGAATGAGGATATGATCTCCTTTGACAGAGAGGGGATCGTGGATGACCTGGTGACAGAGGAAGAGCATTTCTTCCATGAGGGATCCTCCATGCGGAAGATCGGAGATACCTATTACTATGTCTATGCGGATATGCAGAGAGGGAAACCCACATCTCTTGGATATGCCACCGGAAAGTCGCCGCTGGGACCGTTCACCTACAGAGGAATTATCATTGATAATGCAGACTGTGATCCGGCGAGCTGGAATAATCATGGTTCCATTGAGTGCGTGAACGGACAGTGGTACGTTTTTTATCACAGGTGCAGCCGGGGTGTACAACAGCACAGACGTCTCTGCATCGAGCCCATCACCATCAATCCGGACGGCTCTATTGATGAAGTAAAAATGACCTCCCAGGGAGTGGGAGAGCCCTTTGCACCGGGAGAGAAGATCCTTGGGTATCAGGCATGCGGTCTGAAAGGAAAGGCGTATATCGGTGTGGGCGGACTATACGGCGAAAGACTGATGAATCTTGCAGAGGGGGATGAAGCTGTGTTCCGCTATGTGAAGAGCAATAGTCCGTATACGAGAGCTTCTTTCGAGGCGTCAGGAGACGGAGAGATTGAGATCCTGATGAACGGAGAGACAGCGGGTAAGGTGAAGTTTCATGATGGAGTGCAGACCGGAGATGAGATCAGTATGCCGGCAGGAGAGTATGAGGTGGTGATTGAGGGAGGGACGCTTGACTATATGAAGAAGCTGAAGCATCAGGGCGTGATCCGTCATATCGGACTTTCGTCCCATACGCCAGAGATTGTGGAGAAAGTGCTCGATATGGGACTGATCGATATGCTCATGTTCAGCATCAATCCGGCCTATGACTATCGTCATGGGGAATACGCCATCGGAACCGTAGATGAGCGGAGTGCCCTTTACCGCAGATGCGAGGCGGAAGGAGTTGCGATTTCTGTCATGAAGGCTTTCAGCGGAGGACAGCTTCTGAACGCAAAGACATCTCCGTTCAAACAGGCGCTCACAGAATACCAGTGTATTCAGTATGCGTTGGACAAACCCGGAGTAGTGACAGTGCTCCCGGGAATCCGCGGCAGGGAGGAGTTAAAGAGAATTCTGGGATTTCTCGACGCGTCGAGGGAGGATAAGGACTACTCTGTGATCGGAACCTTCGCGCCACGGGATGCGGAGGGGAACTGCGTTTACTGCAATCATTGCCAGCCATGTCCGGCAGGACTGGATGTGGGACTCATCAATAAATACTATGATCTTTCCCGGGCGGGGGACACCCTTGCAAAGGATCATTATATGAATCTTGGGAAGAAGGCAGGGGACTGCATCTCCTGTGGACACTGTGACAGAAGATGCTCCTTCCATGTCGGACAGAGTGAGCGGATGAAAGAGATCGCAGCATATTTCGGGAAATAGGGGCGGAAGGATTGTTCTTCAAAGAATACATTGGCGCGGGAAGTTTGTGAAGAAAATCACTAGGCAAATTTTTTTCAACATGTTATCATTAATGGCAGAGAAAATCAGACATCTCAGGTTATGGCATCAGGGGAAATGAGAATCAATGAGAAACATGGAGGGAAAAGATTTGAGGTACGCAGACGCTAATGTAATCAAGATCAAACATGCGGTTCTGGAGGAAGTAGCACGGCTGGCTTTTGCCGGGGAACTGGAAGAGCGCAAGGATGATATTCCGATGAAGCTGATCCCGGGACCGACGCCGCAGTTCCGCTGCTGTATTTATAAAGAGAGAGAGATCATCAGACAGCGTGTACGTCTTGCGGAGGGGAAAGCTCCCGGACTGAACGACGACGGAAATGTGATCCAGGTCATCAGCTCCGCATGCGAGGACTGTCCGATCTCCAGTTATACCGTGACAGAGAACTGTCAGAACTGTATCGGAAAGGCATGTATCAACGCATGTAATTTCGGTGCGATCGAGGCAGGACGCCACCGTTCCCATATCGATCCGTCAAAATGTAAAGAGTGCGGAAAGTGCGCTGACGCCTGTCCTTACAACGCTATCGCTCACCTGCAGAGACCGTGCAAGTTCAGCTGTCCGGTGGACGCTATCTCCTATGATGAGTACGGCATTTCTGTTATTGATGAAGAAAAATGTATCCGCTGCGGAAAATGTATCCACAGCTGCCCGTTCGGCGCGATCGGCTCCAAGACATGGATCGTGGACGTGATCAAGGCGATCAAGTCCGGCAAACATGTCTATGCGATGCTGGCTCCGGCGACAGAGGGACAGTTCGGATCGGACATCACCATGGCGAGCTGGAGAAAGGCAATGAAAGAGCTCGGATTTACCGAGTTTGTCGAAGTCGGTCTTGGCGGCGACCTGACTGCGAAGAGCGAGGCGGAAGAGTGGCGCGAGGCTTATCAGGAAGGCAAGAAGAAAGTGACTTCCTGCTGTCCGGGATTTGTCAATATGGTAAGAAAACACTATCCGGAGCTGAATGACGCCGTTTCGACTACAGTCTCCCCGATGTGCGGAGTATCCCGTATGATCAAGGCGAAAGATCCGGGTGCGGTGACTGTATTTATCGGCCCGTGTCTGGCGAAGAAATCAGAGGTTGTGGATCAGAAGATCGAGGGAAATGCAGATTATGCGATGACCTACAGTGAGATCCGCGCGATGATGCGCGCGAAGGGCGTTGCGCTGGAGCCTGTGGAGAATACATATCAGGAAGCTTCCGTATTCGGAAAGAGGTTCGGAAATTCCGGAGGAGTGGCAGCGGCTGTTCAGGAAAGTCTGAAAGAATCCGGAAATGACATCGATATCAAGGTGTGCAAGGCGAACGGCGCGGCAGAGTGCAAGAAGGCGCTGCTGCTCATGAAGCTCGGAAAACTGCCGGAGGACTTTATCGAAGGTATGGCGTGCGACGGCGGATGCGTGGGAGGACCGAGTTCCTTCAAGGATCAGAAACTGGCGAAGAAGTCCAGAGATGCGCTGATCAAAGAGGCAGACGACAGAGGAATCTACAAGAACCTGAGCAACTATGACGAAGATTCCTTCTCCATGCACAGATAATAAGAGAAGATACGAAGAGATACAAATCACCGGGAGCGATCCTTACGGATTGCTCCCGGTTTCTGTCTCTATGACCGGTCTTTCTTTTCTCTCCGGTACTGTGTGGGCGTCCGCCCTTTCTTCTGTTTAAAAAGTCTTGAAAAATATAATGCGTCGTCATAGCCTACGGATCTAGCAATATCGCTGACTGGAAGATCCGTTTCCTTAAGAAGCGTACACGCACGGCGGATGCGGAAGTCCAGAAGATATTCCTGGGGAGATGTGCCGGTGATATCCTTGAAGAGACGGTACAGGTAGGTCCGCTCGATATTCAGATGATCCGCTATGACCCGGATGTTCACCTGGTGTGCGTAGTTGTTCTCAATATAGCGCAGCGCTTCCTCTACATAAGTGATCTTTTTCTCCTTGGGCGGAATATATTTTCTTGGAAATTTGCTGGCCAGGAGGTAGAGGTATTCATACAGGATACTGTTCATCGTCAGATCACGGTTCTCTGGCAGTTTGTATGCCTCAAACATCTTTTCGTGGCAGAGCCGGACCCGGTCGTCCTTCCCGTAGTGGAAATACGGAGTCTCCAGAAGAGAAGTCCTTTTCAGATATTCCTCTATTTTGATGCCCTGAAAACCGATCCATGTATACGTCCAGGGGTGGTATTTGTCCGCCTCGTAATAGATCAGCGTATTCGGGCGGATCAGAAAGGCATCTCCCTCCGAGAGAGGATAGATATGTCCATCGGTTTTATAGATCCCTTTCCCTTTCAGGATATAGTGGATCAGATACCCGCTTCTCACCACCGGACCGTAGCTGTGGGAGGGCTCGCAGGTCTCGTAACCGCAGGTGTAGATCATGGCGTCCAGATTTTTTGAAAAGTCATTTGAAAAAATGTAATCTTTCATGATTCCTCCAACAATACTGTATGATGAAACAACATTTGTCTATATAATAAGAATTATATTCCATAATAATAAATGCAAGGACAAAGGAAACAGCAGTTGTCCATACCATGGTGAATGCAGAAGGCGGCCGCCTGCAGGCAGAAAAAAGGGTTTGATTGAATATGGGAGGTATCAAAGATGGATGCTGAAAAAAGAAAACGCTATGAGAAGATAGCGGAAGAACTTACCCGCCTTGCGGGAGGAAGAAACAATATCCTCGGAATCGCTCACTGCGCGACTCGTCTCCGCCTCGTACTGGAGGACAATGACAAGGCGGACATTCATGCGATTGAGGATGTCGACCTGGTCAAGGGTGTGTTTGTAGCGGGCGACCAGCTGCAGATCATCTTTGGGGCAGGACTTGTAAATGATGTGTGCCAGGTGCTGGCAGAGTCGCTGCATATGGACAGCATGAGTCTCGGAGATCTGAAGACAAAGGCGAATAAAAGGATGAATCCTCTTCAGAGAGCGGTCAAAGCCCTCTCGGACGTATTCATTGAAATCATGCCGGGGATCCTTGCGGCAGCGCTCCTGACAGGTTTGTCCAGTGTGCTCGGAAACATAGATTTCGTACAGAACAATGATACCCTGTATGGTATCTCAAGACTGATAAATATCTCTTCCGGCGCGATCTTCGGATTCCTGCCTCTCTGCGTGGCGTACAGCACGGTCAAACGGTTTGGCGGCAGGCCGATCATGGGGATTGTAATCGGCTGTATCATGCTGACGAACAGTCTGGCTGATGCAAGTGCGGCGGCACAGGGGACAGTGGAGGTGACTACGCTCCACATTTTCGGACTGCCGGTGGATCTGATCGGATTTCAGGGCGGGATCATCGCACAGGGGGGTGCAGTGCTTGGATATCTTGCGAGAAATTTAAAAGACGCAAAAGCAAAAGAATTATGTATCCCCAGTTTTATTTCCGTACTATTCGGAATCACAGAGCCGGCACTTTTCGGTGTGAACTTAAGATACCGCTATCCCCTGATCGGCGGATGCATTGGCGGTGCGATTGGCGGTGCGGTAGTGTATTTCACAGATCTTGCGGCACTTGGGTTCGGAACAACGGTGGTGCCCGGGATCGCGCTGGCAGATCCGGCACATAACGGATATGTCAACTATGTTATCGCCCATGTGGTCGCGCTTGGTGCAGGATTTCTTTTTGCGTTCCTTCTGGGAATCGGATTCGACCGGAAGAAATCCGGGGCGGTATCAGTCGATAAGGCATCAGCGGGGGATGACAAAAACGAAGCAGGATCCCGGCCTTCGGAAAATAGAAATGTGACGGAAAGGCAGATAGAGGATGCGGAACTTCCGGAGGAACTGGATGCGTTTGCAAACGGTGAACTGATCATGGATTTTGACAGGGAAAAGATCATGGCGGAGGGCTATGATACGTCAGCATGCCTGATCTTTACGGAACCGGCTGAGGGAAGTCATGTGGAAAGAGAAGCAGAAAGGAATGTGAAAGCCGGCGACAGGATCGCGGTTGTTGTAAAATAAGGTGGCAGCTATGGCGACGAAAGGTTTGGAAAATTTTCAGAAGGTAAAGGCAGAGGAAGAAAGGATGGAGAGGACAGTCAACAGCTGTCCTTTCCGAACCAGATTCCATATTATGCCCCCGGTGGGGTGGATCAATGACCCCAACGGGCTCTGCCAGTTTAAAGGGGTTTATCATGCTTATTTTCAATACTCTCCGCTGAATGTGAATGGCGGGGGCGGATACTGGGGACACTGTGTGAGCACAGACCTGATCCGCTGGGAGTATAAGGACCCGGTTCTGACCACGGATATCCCGGAGGACAGAAGCGGAGTCTATTCCGGTTCTGCGCTGGTGGAAGACGGGAGGATGTATGTGTTCTATACAGGAAATGTAAAGATGCCTGGAGATTACGATTACATTGATGCAGGAAGAGTCTCCACCCAGATACTGGTGGAATCGGAAGACGGACAGCACATGTCTGAAAAGGTAAAGCTGCTGGGGATGGAAGATTATCCGGAGGAGATCACGCAGCATGTGCGTGATCCCAAAGTATGGAAGGAAAACGGACGCTATTATATGATTCTTGGCGCCCGGGAAAGGGCGTGGGATGAGGAAGGGAAGCGCCGGGATCGGGGGACTGCTCTGGTCTATGTTTCGGAGGACAGGAAAAAGTGGAAGTTTTCCCGAAAGATCGACTCGGAGGAAACGTTTGGATATATGTGGGAATGTCCCGATCTGTTTTGTCTGGAAGGGGAAAAAGTACTTTCCTTCTGTCCCCAGGGGCTTAAGTCTGAAGAGGAGAAATTTCAGAATATTTATCAGTCCGGATATTCTCTCCTGAGCCGGGATGCGGACTTGGAGAGCACTTTCCGGGAGTGGGACATGGGATTTGATTTTTATGCTCCGCAGAGCTTTGAGGCGGATGACGGGAGAAGAATCCTGATCGGGTGGGCCGGCATGCCGGACACGGCGGATACACACAGAAATCTGTCTGTGAAGAACGGCTGGCAGCACTGTCTGACCATTCCATGTGAACTTGAGTACAGGGAAGGCAGGATCTTCCGGACGCCGGTCAGAGAACTTTTCGCCCTTGAGTGGGAAGCGGTTCCAGAAGAGAAGGAAAGGTACTGCTGGGCGGAAAAAGCAGTGAAACTGGAAGTGAGTGTGAGGGGGAGAACGCGGATACGGATCGGAACAGAGAAGAATGAGATGACGATCACAGCTGAGGGAAATAAAACGGAGATTTCTTTCCTTGATCGGAAAGGGAATCCGGCTGTCTGCGGAGGCGGAAGAGGCAGAAGAGTCTGCCGCACCGCGGGAGACGTGGAGAATCTTCTGATTCTTATCGACAGTTCCATCGTGGAACTTTTTATACACGGAGGGGAAGCTGTATTTACCACCCGGATCTACCTTGAAAGAGAAGAAAGAGAGATCAGACTGCTTGAGTGCGAAAAATATAGACTGGAAATGATCTGAAATCTTATGATCACAAAAAACAGTTCTGATAATCGAAGATGCCTGAAGTACGTTTCAGGCTTGCAGTCGGCTGTTAAAGTCTCAGACTTGCCGGTTTCTGATTTTTCTCATGCTCCGTTTCCTTCACATTCCGTACAGGAACGGCTGAATTTCAGATTCTGTACCCAGTCGATCAGAAGAGAAGAGACTGTTACAGTGATGAGGGAGAAGACGATCCTCCGGAGAGGAATGTAACTCAGAGACAAGAACAGGACGGTCAGGTCAGTAAAAAGATATGCTCGTGACAGTTTCCATCGGGTCAGGCGTGAGATGGTCAGCGCCAGCGCGTCGTCTCCGCCGCTGGAACCTCCCTGGCGGACGATTAGTCCCACGCCGATGCCCACAAACAGTCCGCCGGCCAGCGCGGCGATCAGCGGATATGCCGACAGATCCGGAAGCATGGGCGGGAACATTTCCCAGAAATCGTAGAACAGGGAAACACTCACAGTGGACAGTATGGAAATCCGGATGAATCTTCCTCCAAGGTACTTAAAGGCAAGCACATAGCAGGTGATATCCAGGATGGGGGTGATGACTGCGGGCGAAAGCCCGATCCAGCGCTCGATGAGAAGCATCATTCCGATCACACCGCCTTCTGTAATCGCGGTCCTCTGGTGGATATTGTGTATTCCGAAAGAGCAGATCGCGGCGCCCAGGATGATGAGAAAGAATTTCTTCCAGGTAAGTCCCTCCAGCAGCCTGTCTGCAAATTTGGTAAATATTTTTCTTGATTTATAAAACATATGATTTCCTCCTCTTTACATATTATCCTAAACCCTGGTACAATACCAGAGTCAAGAGCTGTGTGAAAAATAATAACTGTAACTGAGGGAGAAACGAAATGAAAGATTATTATAAGATCAATGAGATCTCAAAACTGTACGGCATCGGTGTGGATTCCCTGCGCTATTACGAGCGTCTGGGCATCCTGAAACCCCGGCGGGATACCAACGGATACCGCCTTTATGATCTGAAAGACATGTATAAGCTGACTGTGATCCGTGATCTACGGAAGTTGGATTTCTCCATGGCGCAGATCAAGGATTTCCTGGAAGGACAGTGTGTGGAAAATACGCTGTCCCTCCTCAGGGAAGAACAGGAGATGCTGGACGCCCAGATGGAGGAGATCCTGAGGAGAAAGGAGCTTATCGGGAGACGGATTTCTTCGCTGGACGCGGCAAAGAGGGAATCTGGCAGTAAGACAGTGTGGAAGAAGATTCCGGAGAGGCGGTGCGTGCGGATCGAGCAGTATATCACCAGGGATGAGGAGATGGATTTTGTCATCCGGAAGCTGCACAGGAAATACGAGGACAGGATCCAGGATCTGGGGACTCAGACGATAGGAGCTTTCTTTGCTGTGGAAGATATGGAGCGGGGGATCGCCAACAGTTATGAGTCGGTGTTCTTTGTGCTGGAAGAACCCGGAGAGTGCGACTTTGTCCTTCCGGAAGGGGAGTATGCATCGCTTTGTTACCGGGGCAGGTATGACCAGAACGGGGAGAGGGTGCGGGAGCTGAAGAACTCCATTGAACAGGCGGGGAGAAAAGCGGCAGGCACTCCTTTTGAGATCTACCGGATCGACAACCGGGACACCATGCGGGAGGAAGAGTTCCTGACAGAGATCCAGATCCTTCTGGAACAGTGAGGAAAATGTGGAAAGAAGGCGCCTTACACTTCTGTGATGTGTATAAATATAAAAATTTCACAATTTAACCGGTTGATAACCGCTTTCAAATTGTTTATAATTTTCTGTGTTATTTTCAGAGCTGCAGCATAAACTGCGGCATTTTTCAATATGAAGTGTATCAGACAGAAGAAAGGAAGAAAGACATCAATGCTTCAGATACAACATATCCGCAAGGAGTATACGACCGGAAAACTGGTGCAGAAGGCGCTGGATGATGTGAGCCTGAACCTCAGGGATAACGAATTCGTTGCGATCCTGGGCCCCAGCGGATCGGGAAAGACAACACTCCTGAACATCATCGGAGGTCTGGATCGCTATGACAGCGGTGATCTGATCATTAATGGGATTTCCACAAAACAATATAAAGACAGGGACTGGGATTCCTACCGGAATCATACCATCGGATTCGTGTTCCAGAGCTATAACCTGATCCCCCATCAGACGGTGCTGGCCAATGTGGAACTTGCCCTGACCATTTCGGGTATCGGAAAGGCGGAGCGCAGGGAGCGGGCGGTAAAAGCGCTGGAAGAAGTGGGGCTGGGGGAACAGCTTCACAAGAAACCGAACCAGATGTCCGGAGGACAGATGCAGAGGGTGGCGATCGCCCGCGCGCTCGTCAACGACCCGGATATCCTTCTTGCCGATGAGCCTACCGGAGCTCTGGACAGCGATACCAGTGTGCAGGTCATGGATCTGCTCCGGGACGTGGCGAAGGACCGGCTGGTGGTCATGGTCACTCACAATCCCGAACTGGCGGAGCAGTATGCGACCCGGATCGTGCGGCTTCGGGACGGAAAAATCCGCGCGGATTCCGATCCTTATGTAATAGAAGAGGGAACACAGGAACCGCCTCAGCATAAAAACATGGGAAAGTCATCCATGTCTTTCCTGACGGCACTTTCCCTGAGCTTCAATAACCTGAGGACGAAAAAGGCGCGGACACTGCTCACCTCGTTTGCGGGTTCCATCGGGATCATCGGCATTGCTCTGATCCTGTCGCTGTCCACCGGGGTGAATGACTACATCCAGACCGTGGAAGAGGAGACTCTCTCGGAGTATCCTCTTCAGATCCAGAGTACCGGATTTGACTTCTCATCCATGATGGCAAGCGGAACGGACGGGGACAAAGAAAAAGGGGAAGAAGGGGACGTCCATGTGATCGATATGATCTCCAGCATGTTCTCAACTATGGACTCCAATGATCTGGAATCCCTGAAGTCTTATCTGGACAGCGGGGAGAGCGGGATCGAACAGTACACCAATGCCATCGAATATTCTTACAATGTAGTTCCGCAGATCTTTAAACAGGAAGAGGACGGGGATATCCGTCAGGTCAATCCGGATACATCGTTCAGCGCACTGGGGCTTGGCTCTTCTTCCGGCTCCAACAGTATGATGTCCGCAATGATGAGCACGGATGTGTTCTATGAGATGCCGGAGGATACGGATCTCTATGAGGGGCAGTACGATGTGAAGGCGGGGCGATGGCCGGAGAATTATAATGAATGTGTTCTGGTGCTTACATCAGGCGGAGGGATCAGCGATTTTATGCTCTATACCATGGGACTCCGGGATCCGCTGGAACTGGATGAAATGATCCAGCAGTTTATCGACGAGGAGGATGTGGACACCCCCGCAGACATCAGCGACTATTCCTATGATGATATCCTGGGGATCACCTTCAAACTGGTGAACAGCTCCAATTGTTATGTGTATGACAGGGAATACGAGATCTGGCGTGATAAGACAGATGACAAGGAGTATATGGAGAACCTGGTGGAAAACGGGGAGGACCTTACCATCGTCGGGATCGTCCAGCCCTCTGAGGACGCCAACGGACTTATGCTCAATGCGGGGATCGGATATCCGGCTTCTCTTACAAGACATGTGGCGGAAGCTGCCGGGGACAGCGAGATCGTCCAGAAACAGCTGGAGAACAAGGATATCAATGTATTCACCGGAGAAAAGTTCGGGGAGAGCGGTGATCAGGCCGGATTTGATACGGACTCCCTGTTCTCCATCGACGCCGACAAGCTTCAGGAGGCATTTTCCTTTAACTCAGACGGGCTGACCGACGGGCTGGACGGGGCGTTTGATATGTCAAATCTGGTAAGTGCGGACGGAAGCACCATGGATCTGTCCAGCATGATCGATTTGAGCGGGATACAGCTGGATCTTCCGGAGATGCCCAGTCTGAGCCTGAGCGATATGATGGACAGCATTGAGATCACTGCCTCGGCGGATGATGTGAACACTCTGGTTTCGGGTCTTTTGGAAGGCTACCGGCAGTACGCGTCGGAACATCCGGAGGCGGACTACTCCAATCTGGGGCAGGATCTTCTGACATATCTCCAGACTTCGGAGGCAAGGTCCATCCTGACGGATAACATTCTTGCCATTGTGGAGGCAAACGGCGGGATCACGGTGTCTACGGACCAGATCCGCGCCATGTTTACAGAGATCCTGGAAGGGTATCAGCAGTATGCCCAGGCAAACGGTTATACAGACCCGGATCTTTTTGACGACTATCTCCTGGAGTACCTTCAGACCCCGGACGCTCAGGCGATCCTGAACCGCTGGGGCGACGAACTGATCCAGGCAAACAGCGACTTTACTGTTACGGATGAACAGCTCTCGAAGCTGGCGTCGGACATTGCCTCCGGATATCAGGGATATGCGGTGGCCAACGGACTGCCCGATCCGTCCAGGATGGGCGAGCATTTTCTGAATTACCTGGGAACGGATGATGCAAAACAGAAGCTTTCCTCCGGAATCGCGGGCATGGTAGATACGGGAAATCTGGAAGAGCAGATCTCTTCCTCCATCCAGGGGTACGTGGGAAGCATGATGTCTTCCTTTACCGGGGAAGTGGCGCAGAACCTGGAGAACCAGATCACCGCGGCGATGACCCAGGTGATGGCGCAGATCAGTACCGGGCTGGAGGACGCCATGGGCACTGCCATGACACGGCTGGGAAAGAACCTGGAAGACGCCATGAGTATTGATTCCAATATGTTTGCCGCGGCGTTTACCATGAACATGGACGCGGATGATCTGACGGAACTTATGATGTCCATGAGTACTGCGGAGAATGCGACTTATGAGAACAACCTGCGGACGCTTGGATATGTGGACTTCGATGTGCCCAGCGAGATCGATATCTATCCCATAGACTTTGAGAGCAAGGAATCTGTGGTGAATATCCTGGACAATTATAACAGCCGGATGGAAGCGGAGGGAAAAGACGAGCAGGTGATCACATATACGGATGTGGTGGGAACCCTGATGTCCTCCGTTACGGATATCATTGATATCATCAGCTATGTGCTGATCGCGTTTGTGGCGATCTCCCTTGTAGTTTCTTCCATCATGATCGGAGTTATCACCTATATCAGTGTGCTGGAGAGAAAGAAGGAAATCGGAATCCTCCGGGCGATCGGGGCATCCAAGGGAAATATTTCCCAGGTGTTCAACGCAGAGACCTTTATTATCGGTCTGTGCGCGGGACTGATCGGAATCGGGCTCTCTCTGCTTCTTCTTATACCGGGGAACGCCCTGATCCATCACCTGGCGGGAACCGATGATGTGAGCGCGGTCCTTCCCGTGATCCCGGCAGTCATCCTGATCATCCTGAGCGTGGTGCTGACCCTGATCGGAGGAATCATCCCGTCAAGGAAGGCTGCGAAAAGCGATCCGGTGACCGCGCTGAGGACGGAGTAAGAGGAGAATCTTACCTGAATTTAATATGCTTCTAACAGAATTACCACACTTTTGTGCTACATTATCTCTAATGAAACTGAAAATTCTGAAAACAAGATGAGGTGTACAAAAGTATGAGAAAAGAAAGAAGAAAGATAAAACACATAAAGCTGGATCTGGCTCGGAGCTATTCAGGAATGGAGGCAAAGGTGGATTCCAGGGCGAAGGAAGTGTTTAAGAGAAAACCGTATTCGGTGGTCCATGTCTGAAGGCGCGGACAGACAGATACATAAAGCCGGCGTCGTTTCACATTCTGCTCTGGGGCAGAGGCGGAAACGGCGCCGGCTTTTTTGGCAGTGGAACTGATTCTGCAATTTCTGATGCAGCATGCGGCGGAAAAGTCGTCAGTAATTCGCTACGCCGCTTGCTAACCGGAGAAAATTACGATAGAATATTATCCTGAGGTGCTTTTATGAGAGAAGACATGAAGATTTTAATTGCAGAAAATTTTACCGCACTGCTGGAAAAAGAGGATATTGATAAGATCACTGTGAAACAGCTGAGCGAGGAGTGTCATATTTCCCGTCAGACATTTTACTATCATTTTCGTGATATTATGGACGTTCTGGAGTGGACTTTCCGGAGAGCTGCCACAGAGGCGGCGGAACAGAGTCTGGAGTCGGAGAATCATCTGGATGCCCTTCGGATTTTTACTTCTTTTGTGGCGGAAAATAAAAACAAGCTGGACCGGCTGGTGAATTCGAAAAACTGGATCCAGATTGAGGGCATTCTTGTGGAGTCAGTCGCAATGTATCTGGGCAAAATAGCCCGCAGCAAATTTTCGGATATCGAGATCAGCTACGATGATATGGAAATGATGCTCCGGTTCTACGCGAGCGGAATGGTGGGGGTCATCCTGCACTACAACAGGAAAAACCAGCTGGATGAGGAGAAACTGATCCGGCAGATCGAAAAGATCATTACCGGGAAGATCTATCCCGCTCAGTACAGCTGATATATCTGCGGGTCAGTTCCATGTAGTGTTTGTACAGGATGCCGAATCTATGGATGTAGCCTTTCTGCCAGGGCTTTGACCTTCCGCAGAAATGCAGGACCGAGGTATTCTTCATTACCCAGTTCATATCATAGACACCGGTGCTGCGGAGAAGATATGTGTTGTAATTGCGCGTGTCATAATTCCACACGACATCATCAAGATCTATGGTCCTTCTGCCGTACAGGGCGTTCAGCACATCCTGATCCGGCAGGAGAAGTTCTTTTCCATGTTCTTTTACATAGTCAAATATTTCCTGGGCGGAGATTTCATCTCTCGCTCTGTCAAGATCCATCAGAAGAACTCCTGAATTATAGTAATCGTGATCTGTTTCCAGGCGGATCTGATTGATATTGTTCGCAAGCTCGGTCATTCCTGTGTGGGATGCGGCGGCAAAAAGATTCCCTTCCATATCCATATCCCACAGAGGGCGCAGGGAATTGATGACAAGGATATCCGGATCCAGATAGATGATGCGGTGAAGATCTTCCGGCAGAAACTGTGACGCCAGAAGACGGTAGTACATTTCTTTCGGATACTGCCTGCTTACCGGAGCGCCCTGAAAGCTGGATCCGTCGATCTGTACCGCAGAGAATCTGAATCCGAACAGGCGGCATAACTCAGATACGGGTTCAAGCGCTTCCGCAGGGATCCGGCTGTGCATCAGCCAGATATCCGCCTGCTCCCCGGGATTATTGAGATAGACTGACGTGAGCAGTACCTGCAGCCGGGGCAGATAATTCTGATCGAGTGTGGTGAGAATCTGTATACGGTTCTGCTGTTTTTCTTTTATCTGTTCCACTGAGATACTCCTTTTCTTTCCTGTTTCCTGCAGACGGATTTTAGAAATCTGTCTGTTCTTAGTATCTTCAATATAGTCTATGAGGCGTATTTCTACCACTTATAATTTTCCTGCAATGTCTTTACAAAAACCGGAATCTGTCAGTTTTTTTGACAGATTCCGGTTTTTGTAAAGACAAATTTCGAAAACTGAGAGTCGAAATTCTCTTTTTCATCTGCTATATAAAAATATAGGGACAAAAGACACGGGGTAGTGTCAAATGAGTTATGAAAAAACAAAGCCTAAGAAATAGGCTCAGATT
>ERZ1090862.228-NODE-228-length-24683-cov-43.573737_pt1 | contig 24683 bp, 28 predicted proteins | sample MGYA00478481_ERZ1090862 | MGnify/ENA primary metagenome ERZ1090862 (study PRJEB33644, sample SAMEA5815745) | chicken gut metagenome | biome: Chicken; feature: Gastrointestinal Tract; material: Caecum | place: Ireland | collected 2019-01-01 | study: A study of the... | reverse complement strand
GGTCCGTGCACCCCGGCGGCGTGGGCTAGCGCCCGCGCAGTCCGCGGCGGATGGTGGCGGCCAGGCCGCGGAGGAGGATGAGGGTGGCGTTGGCGAGTCGTCTGCGGCGGATGGTGTTCGGATCATGGTCGGCGGCGCTTCGCGTGCGGCGTTGGTCGGTGGGGCGCGCGGGCGTCCCCCGGCGGGATGTGGGGCGGGGCGCGACTGCGGCCCGGCCGTCGGCGGTCGGCTGCTCCCGTGGTTCGCGTGCGGGTCGGGGTTGGGGGCCGCGTTTGAGGATGCGCCAGTGTTGCCCGTCCCAGGCGAGCCGGTCGCCGGCGCGCAGCCCGTTGGGGGTGGGCATGGTGATGCGATGGTGTTTGAGGTTGTCGCCGCGGTCGAGGATGACGACGCTCGCGTGCTCCCTGTCGATGCCGATCGTGTCGGGTTGGATGTCGTCGGGGTCGATGTGGATGGGCGCGTATTCGGCGATCATGCGGATGGTGATGTCGGGCCCGTCCCATGTGGGCGCGTCCTCGGGTATGACGGTCGCATGGCGTGTGCGTCGGCCGGGTTTGCGGGCGGCCGGCTGCGTGTCGAACATGTCGGGGTCGATGGGCGTGCGAGGGTCGACGGCCCACGGGTCGTCGCTGTTCGTCGGGGCGACGCGTGTCCTCCGGTCGGATGGGGGCGTGCGCACGTCGGCGGGCATGCCGTCGGGCGGGGGCGTGTCGGGTTCGATGCTCACGTGTTCGCCGGTTGGCGTGGCGAAAGTGAGCAGGCGTTGTCCGTCCGGGTCCGTGTCGACGCGGACGGGATGCAGGTCGTGCGCGTCGACGTCGAGCCGGTGGGAGACGTGGGCGGTCCGCTCAGGGAGCCGGACGCGTTCGGGGGTGGGGGTCGGGTCGGCCTGCAGGTCGTCGTCGCGCATGGCCGTGTGTGCGCGTTCGTAGGTGCCGGCCTCGTGTTGGGGGAGGCCTTTGGGTTTGTGCGTGCGCCCGTTCCTGTCGATGCTCATGCCGGCGGGTTATGCGGCGAGCAGCCGGTCGATCTCCGCAAGGCGTCGGGTGAGCCGTTCGCGTTCCTCGCGGAGCGCCCGCCTGGGATCGCCGTCGACCAGCTCGTAGGATTTGTTCTCCCGGTCGAGGAGGGTGAGTGCGCCGGCGGGCAGGTCGCGGATCTCGAGCACGGGGTCGGGTTGGTCGCCGTTGTCGCCGATGATGCACGGGCTGTTGCGGCTGCCGCCGCGTCCGGCGAACACGCCGGAGTGGAGGACGACGTTGCGGGCGAGACGCACGTCCGCGTCGCGGCTGGGACGGGTGGCGACGATGCGTCCGGCGACGACGACCTTGTCGTATTCACGGTAGTCGTCGGGCACGTAGTCGTACGCGTTGACGCGGATGGTGACGGTCTCGCCCGTGTCGGCGGGCGTGTAACCGTAGAAGCGTGCGGCCAGCTGTTCGACCTTGTCGTGGTCGCGGATGTCGAACTCCCATGCGCGCAGCGCGGCGTTCCATTTCCCGCCGAGCTGTTTCGCTTCGGGAATCATGTCCCGGTTGTAGGGGCTGACGAGGATGGTGCTGTTGTCCCGGTCGGTGACGGTCACGTCCTGCATGATGGTCTCCTTCGCGTGTTGATGGAGTCATGCGTCCCCGGTGATGCCGCCGCGTATTGCAGACCGGTCTCGGGCGCAATCACAGGTCTGCTTCCGTCGCTTGTCCGAACGTCGGGCGTTGATGCAGGGCATGCATCCGTTGGCGGGATACCATGGGCCGTATGAATGTGGAGTCCTGGCATGTGATCGCGTTCGGTTCGGCGTTGATCGATGAGGTTCGTGGGATTGCGAAGTTTGTTCACAATACTTCGTTTTCCACCGTTCCTGACTGTGGTGTTCTGCGTTGTTGTCTTCTTGAACCGTATGCATTCGCCATAGTGTGCGATACCGGGCAGGTGGCGTTTCTATGTCGGGAGGAGTCGCCCGTATGGACTCAGGCGATGAATGTGGCGATGCGCGCTGACGGGGAGGGTTGTTTTCATCTGATTGTGGATTTCGAAGAGGACGACGAGTTTCTTTTCCATGATGTGGCGGGTTACGCGCGCTGCCGACAAGGGGTGGGGTGGAATCGGATTACCGTCATGTTGGGATCGTTGAACGAATCATATGCCATGCTGGCGGCCGCTGCGGTCGCATTGGCCGCGTTGAGGATGCTGACGGCTCGTGACGCGGAAAACCTGGCCACCGAGGCTCTGTCGTGGGAGTTGTCCGAGAGGGAGCTGTCGGATGCGCGTAACCGTGCCGGCCGGTTGCGGCGCATGTATCTTCTGCTTTCCGATACATGCCCTCTGACGGCTCGTGCGTATGATCTGCAGAAGGACGGTTTGGACGACCGACGTTTGCATCGACTGGGGGAGGCGGTGCGAGTGTCCGATGAGGTGGCGGAGAGGCGACGGAATCGTTCGACCTCGTATCTGACCGTGCTGGCCGCCTTGATTTCGGTGTCCACGCTGCTTCCAGCGGTATGGGATGGCATGGATCGGTTTTGGGAACCGGACTTGTGTTATTACCTGGTCGCGACCTTTGTTGTTCTTGTCGCCGTCATAGGATTCACGATCCACCATCACCGTCGCGGCGGTCGTCTGTGATTGAGTTCGTTCGCGGACGCGTGGGTTGACCAGTGACCGAGTATGGCTATGACTGTGCACCCCAATATCATCGTGATCTGTTCCTTGTTAATGGCGCATGACAGTATCGTGGCCGGGATGATGAGCGTGAGCACCCAGGAGAGGATGCGCGCCGGAAGGGGATCATCGTAGGCGAGGGTGGCGCAGAGGAGCATCGATACAACCAGTGCGGTGGTAAGGAGTGCACCGAAGGGCATGGCGTATCATCCTCCTGTTGTCGTCAGGTACGGTGTCATGCCGGTTATCGTTCCGTGTCGGCCGGGTCGAGGAGGTCTTCGATCCGGTTGATCCCGTATGGGCTGGGCGGCCGGTGGTCGGTGTTGAGGAGGATGTCGCATGCGCCGTCGACGCCGCGGTGTTCGATCAGGTAGCGGAGGGCCAACGCCTGGCCTCCCCGGCCGAACCCGTAGATGGGGCGGGGCGTCCTGCGTTCGGGTTCCGTCCACATGTCGGGTCGCCGGTCGAGCATGCGCATGAGCTGCCGGTACTGGTCGTCGTTGGTGACGGTCTCGCGGATGCGCTGGTATGCGATGGTGGGTTTGCGTCCGTTTAGGAGCTGTCGTTCCAGGCGTTTGAACGCGGGGGTGCGCCGGTAGGCGGCCGCCCGGCGTGGATCGTACCGGTCGTGCATGCGGAGGGCGATGCGCGCCATGGCCATGCGGCCCGCCCGGGGCGCGTCGCCGGTCAGCCCGGCGCCCTGGCCCAACGCTTGCCAATAATCGGCGTACTCGCGGGTGAACCGATCATAATCGTCGGCCATGGAACCGTATTCGTCATGCGTGTGGCGTTCGCGCGTGGCCTTGGCCTTCGCGCGTGCCTGCCGGTCGCGTTCCATGAGCCGCCGGTCCTCCTCCCGTTGCCGTTCGCGTTCGCGTGCGATGGCGTCGGGGTCGTTGCTCATGTTCCCGTACGGGTCGTCGGCCGTGTCGGGGTCGATGGTGTCGTACTCCTTCAATCCGAGCCGGCGGATCTCGCGTAATGGGTCGAGCGCGGTGTGGCGGATGCGCAGGCAGAGGAGCCGTCTGAGCGTGCCGTCCGGATCGTCCAGGTGGAGCGGGCGGCGTATGCCGCGCATGATGATCGCGGCGCGTTCCTCGTCGCCGCCGTTCTCCGTTGTCGGGTCGAACGTGATCCATGCGTGGGCGAGCGGACGGTCGTCGCTGTCGCCGGGGCGGGCGGCGCGCATGCGGCCGGTCAGGTCGGTCAGGGAGCCGATGTCGTGGATGTCCGGGTCTGTGAGCAGGTTGGCGGCGATCGTGCGCGTGTCGATGAGATCGTCGTCGCCCGCGGCCTGCCGGCCCGTGTCGTAGGTGCCGGCCACGCGTGCGGGGAGTCCCTTGGGTTTGTGGCTCATGCCGTTCCTGTCGACGCTCATCGTCATCCCTCCTCGACCGTGCGGATGAGCCGTGTGACGGATGGCCGCCATGCGGCGGGCATGTCCTGGAGCATGCGCGTCAGGTTCGGGTCCGTGTCGACGCTCCACCCGGTCGCGTCGTCGTCGATGGTGCGGCCGGCCGCGTAGTCGCGGACGTGGCGTTCGTCCTGGCCGTGGCGGCGGGTGAGGATGCGCCCCTGCCGGCCGATGGTCCACGTGTCCCGCCCGTCGGTGAGGGTGATGGTCCCGTGCGGGCGGGTCATGTTGACGTCGACGGTCAGGCCCGTGGCCGCATGGAGTTCGTCGGCCGCGCTCATGATCGGGGCCGGGTCGTCGCCCGCCCGGTGGAGGATGACGCCCGCTGTGGAGATGCTGGTGCGCCTGTCGCTGCCCGGCCGGGGCGGGAGCGTCGACCATGACGGGTCGGGGGTTCCCGCATCGAGGTCGTCGTCGCGCATGGCGGCGGCGAGCCCCTCGTAGGTGCCGGCCACATGGCGGGGGAGTCCTTTGGGCTTGTGGCTCATGCCCCTGTTGTCGATGACCATCGTCGGTTCTCCTTGTCTATCGTGCGAGCGTGCGGGTGACGCGTTCCAGCGCGTACCGGCCGTTCTCGTCCAGGCGCATGAGCTCCGCGGCCTCCCGGATGTCGTGCGTGGTGTCGATGCCGTACCGGCCGTCGTTGCGGAGGATCATCGTCCGTCGGCGCGGGTCGTACGTCCAGTGCGTGCCGTTCGTGTCGCCGATCTCCAGCAGTCCGCTTCTCATGCTCGCGTGCACGTGCCGGCCGGTGAGCCGGGAGATGATCCGGCAGTCGTCGGCGAATCCGATGGGGGTGGGCCCGTGGGACCATTCGACGTGCGTGTCGTCGCGGCGCATCTCGTGATGGTCGAGCCGGGGGATCGTGGGCGTGGTCCGCCATCCGTCCGCCTGCAGGTCGTCGTCGCCGCCCGCCCGCATGCCCCGGTCGTACGTGCCGGCCACGCCTTTGGGCAGGCCCTTGGGTTTGTGGGATCGTCCGTTCCTGTCGACGCTCATGCCGTATGCTCCTTGACTCGTGGTGTCGTTTCATCCCCATGTATGCGCCACGGGTGTGAGGGGCATGGTTACAGGCGGATGGGCCGCCAGGGCCCGTACGCGTCGATGGGCAGGGCGGGCGTGAGGGTCAGGTGGCGGAGCCGTCCCGAGTGGCAGGCCCAGATGTCATTGTACTGGTCCGTGTTCCGGTAGAGTCCGGCGCGCAATCGTCTGGGGGCGGGCATCCCGTCATCGTTGAGACCATGCACCCATGCGGATAGTCCGTTGGGGCCGAGCAGGTAGGTTTCACCCATCCTGTTGCGGTAGAGGCGCAGTCGCGCATCCGGTTCCAATATGGGGTGGTTTGCCGTTTGCGGGGTGTGGCGTGTGGTTCGCATGAGGGTTCGGCTCCTTTGCTTGGTGTGGTCGCGTCTCCCATGCGTCCCGCAACGGGTTATGATGGGTGATGGCCCGTTCCGTTCAACCGCGGGGCGCGCCGAAGGATGACGTCCCGCCCTCCTCTTCCCCTTCATTTCTCGACGGGGCGGGATGCCGTCCCCCTATCGTTCGAACGTGGCGTACAGTTCGTCCAATCCTTCCATATCCAGCAGCGGCCTGTACAGGGGATCGTTCCTGTAGTCGGCCTCCACGCCGACGAAGCTGCCGCCTTTGCCGGTGTGCAGCATGTGGATCTCCCAGCCGCGGGCGAACACTTCGGTGGGGGTGAGCGCGTATCGGATGCGGGTTTCGGTCTGGTTCGTCCGGTCGAAACCGGCTTCGAACATGTCGAGGATCGGTCGGAAGCGTGGCGTGCAGGAGATCTGCCCGTGTTCGAAATCATAGGCGTGCGCGAACTCGTGGATGAGGCTGCGAGGGGCGCGCGGGTCGACCGCGATCGCATGCTCGTGCGGCGAGTAAACGCCGATGGCCTTGTGGCGGCCGGTCTTGCGGAAGCGGAACGCGTTCCCGCCGCTGATCGCGGGCAGCTCCCCGTCGCCGCGTCGCGTCCGATACTCGTCGTCGAGGCGGGCGAACAGGTCCAGATCGATGTCGTCGTCGATCTCCACGTGGCGGAACGTGCGTCCGAACATGCTCGTTTCAGCGGCGTGCCGGTGTTTGGCGTCGCACCGCTTCTTGTCGGAGAACACGCCGGCCGCATGCCGTTTCGCGTATTCGCGGTTCGCCTCGCGTTTGATCTCACCCTCCCAACGGGCCTCGGCGAGCATGGCGAACGCGGCCAGCCGGGTGAGGGTGAGCGTGCGCGGCCTCTCGCGGAGGATGATGCGGATCGTATCCGTGTTGTCCGCGCCGAGAATGTCGAGCGCGCCGACCGCGGTCGCGGGACGGAATCCGGTGACGTGGGCCGTTTCGACGCCGCGATGCGAGGAGCGGGTCCACTGCCACGTGTGGTCGCCCAAGTATTTGCGGGGCAGACGTTCGCCGCTCAGGATCATCCGCCCGTCGCCTGCCCGGTAGGCGCGAGCGTCCGGACATTTGTCGAGGATGTACGCCTCCAACGTGTTGCCCGTGTCCTCGTAGGGTTCGAGCGTGAGCCCGTACACGGTTTCGGCGATGAGCGTGTCGATATGCGGCAATGTTTCCGGTGCCGTATCGGACAATAGGTAGCGGCCGAGCTTGGCGGCTATCGCATGCGGGCTGGCGGTCGTATCCAATGCGCCGAGACGCTTCGACGGCGTCCAGTCGGGCTGCGTGTAGGGGATGAGCGTGCTGATGCGTTCCATGATCCGGGTTTCCTTCCCTCGCGTTTATCCGGTCGCGCATCCCATGCGTCCCCATCATGCAGGATGGGGTGACGAATGCGGGTTGGGGTGTCACGCGCATTCGCATGACACCCCAACCCTCACTCGTCATGGTCTGCTGCCGTCAGGGCAGGTCGATGCAGACGATGTTCGATGTGGTGATGATGCGATAACCGTGATCGGGAACGTTGACCCGCACCGTCGGCCCTTTCATGATGGGGATTTCCCGGATGGGGAACGATTGACCGTCCGCAAGTCGCATGATCGGATATTCGCGGGGCGGGAACGGTTCGAACTTGACGGGGCGCGCGTCCAATCCCAGCATGGGGAGCCGATCCGCGCGAGTCGGATACAGGAGACCGTCCCCGTCCAGGTCCAGACTGAACAGGACGGTGGCGTCGGCATACACGCACAGTTCACGGTAATGCTCCCCCGCGGTCGCGTTCATGATCGTGCGATACGTGCCGTCCGGCATGGTCAACAGCACGTGGAACCTGTGGTGGCTGTCCGCGATGGTGCGGACCTGTTCGAGCATGGTGTTCATACCGGCTTCATGCGTCCCCGAGCAGACGGTACGCCTCATCCTTTTCCGTCTCGTCCCAACGAATATCCTGATGTTGGCGGAACCGGTTCATGGTTCGCCGATCATGGTCCAGTCCGAGGCTTTCGATCATGGCGCGCGCCAGCCGCGGATCGTCGTCCGGGCTGCGGAGCTTGAACGCGCGTGGATCCCATTCATCCCGGTTGACGAGCGTACGGTCGCGTCGCCGCTCATACTCGTTCCAGCATTCCGCCTCCGCGACGGTCATCCGGTCGGGCATCCACCGCGCGTCCCAGAGGCGTTGCGCGCACATGTCGTCCAGGTGCCAGGTCAGATCGTACGGCCAGCCGAATACGCCGGTCCACAGGTTCGCGTATCCGACCGCCTTCAGGCAGCCGTCGCACAGGAGCGTGCCTTCGTCTCCGAGTCGCGCGCATCCCTCGCAGCATGCCCCGTTCAACGCCGGGTCACGTAGCAGGGCGTACGGAGTATTGTCCAAAGCGGTGCCGCACGCGTCACAGTGTCGTCTCATATTATCGTTCACTTTCGCGCGCATGCGTCCTTGGCCAACATCAGGGCGGTGTCGTAATCCGTGTACGGAACCTGTCGTGGGGGAGTATCGGTGACGGCCATGGCGACCACGTCCGGCCTGCCCATGAGCCGCGTATTCCAGCCGGCGGGCGCGTACCCGTCATCCCATTGGACGCGGGCGACCGGCCGGAAGCCGTGAGCGCCGTACAGGTCCGGCAGCTTCCCGTTGATGTCGTAGCAGTCCAGGCGGCGTGCGCCCATTTCGACGGCCTTCGCCACGATCGCGTCGCCCGCATGCTCGCCCCGGTAGGAGAACACGCTGACCAGCTCGTCGCCGTCCTCGATGGCGAACCCGGCGCGCCCGTCGTCGGTCAGATACAGGTCCATACGCTCGTAGTCGTCCACGGGGTGCACGTCCACTGCGGCGGCCATCCTGTTCGATCCGGCCAATGCGGCGATCCGGTCGCGGAACAGGATCGCGTTCCCGCGCGTCCTGTCCAGGCGGAAGAACAGCCGGTTCTCCGCATGGATGTCGCCCGCATCGTCCATGCGGGCCGCGCCGACCGCCGTGGCGGACGCCTTCCGCCCGGCGACGGTCAGTAGAACATGAGGGCCTGATACACGCTGCCGGGAATCTCCCGCGAGATGACGTCCAGGATCTCCTGCTCGGCCCTGCCCTCCGCGGCCAGCCGCTTCGCGGTCAGCGTCATGCCCTCGATCAGATCCGTCTCGCTCATGTCGTCCGGCCCGTGGAAGCGTCCGCGCAGTTCCGCCGCCTTCGTCCGGATAGCCCGGCGCAGCGTCGGGGTCAGCCATTCCGAATCGTATCGGGTCATAGTCGATCTCCAAATCATCGTCGCCCGTCGTGCGGGCGGTTCCATCATAGGTGCCCGCCACGCCCCGGGGCAGTCCCTTGGGCCGGTGCTGCCGGCCGTGAGCGTCCCGTACCATGCGCGGCGGCTATGCCGACGACATGCGTCCCCGCGCATAGGCGCCGCCCATGAGCATCCTTGACATCTCCACGAGCGGCTGGCGCGCGTTCTGGGCCAGCGCGCTCGCCCCCGGCTCGGTCGGCATCCTCCTGTTCATCATCGTCGTCGCGTTCCTGGTCGGCTTCGTGTTCGACGCGCAGCGGACCGCCATGCGCGTCGCCGCGAAGGTGATCGTCGCGGCGATCGCCTGGCTGCTGGTCTCCGGGTTCCTGGGCGTGCTCGGCGTCGGCCTGGGCGGGCTGACCCCGTGGATCAACTGGCTTCTGGAACAGATCCAGGCGCCCCTCTACCTTCCGGAGGGCTGACCCGTGGCATCCCGCAACGAGGGGCCGGTCCGTTCGATCCTCGGCATGATCGGCGCGGGCGTCGCGGCCGGCTGCGCGCTCGTCGTCCTGGTGACCACGCCCGCGTGGAGTACGATCAGCGGCCTGCTGGGCGTCGGCGACCCGTCGGCGAGCCTGGAGGACGCGGTCGCGTTGAGGGGCGGGCCCGTCGAGGCCAGTCCTGATGCGCGCACGCCCGCGCAATGGTGGGAACTGATCGCCGGCCCCCCCCCCGCCGCGGGCGGCGCCGCCCCGGGGGCGGGGGCCACCCCCGCCCGGGGTCCCGCCCCCCGGGGGTGGGGGGGGGGGCCCGGGCGGGCCCGGCCTGGCCCCCCCCCCCCCGCGGATGGGGGGGCACGGCCCCCCGCCCCCCCCCGCCCGGGGGGGGGGCGCGGCCGCGGGGACGGTCGCAACGCCGGACGGGGATCCGGCCGCCGGTGCGGGGGCGGGCGGTTCCGCCGCGGCCGGCGACGGCGCGGATACGACGGCCGACACGGATGCGGATGCCGCGGTCGCGTTGGATGCGGCGGGCGCGCTCGCGCTCCTCGACTCCATTCCCGCGACGGATGCGGACGCCGCGGCGCCCGCCTACGACAGGGAGAGCGCGTTCGGCGGCTGGGCGGCGCGCGACGGGGGCGGGTCCACGCGCGACATGATCCTCGAACGCGACCTGACCGACACGACGGTGAAGGACGGGCGGGTCACGGGCGGGCTGCTCCACGACCCGTACACGGGCGTCGACGTCCGGTTCGAATACGGGCCGGACACGAGCGGCGCCGTATGGGTCGATCACATCGTCTCCCTGGAGGACGCGTGGCGGTCCGGCGCCTCCACGTGGGACGGCGGGCGGCGACGCGAGTTCATGAACGACCCGGACGTGCTGCTCGCCGTCGACGGCGGGCAAGCGCGGGCGAAGGGCGACGGGCTGAACGCGGACGGGACGATATGGCTTCCCTCCGCCCCTGACGCCGTGTGCGGGTATGCGGCGGCGCGCGTCGCCGTCAAGCACGCGTACGGCCTGTCGATGACCGACACGGAGCGGGAGTCCACCAGGACCGCGCTCGCGGCCTGCCCCGCCGGATAGATAAGGAGCACGGATCATGGTGATGGATGCGAACGGCCGACCCCACCGGCCCAGGGGGCTGCCGCAGGGCGTGGCCGGCACGTACGACGCGGATACGGCCATGAGCGGCGACACTGACCTGGATACGGGCCTGGATGCGGGCGAACGGATACCCGATCCGGGCGCCGGCTGGACGCCGTGCCCGACGAGCCTGCCGACCTCGACGGCGGACGGCACCGGGTGGACGAACACGCTCCGCCGCGCGTGGCGGCGCGGCGCGGACAGGCTGGAGTACGCGCATTCGACCGGCTACGACCGTGACCTGGGCGATTTCGACGACGAGTCGCTGACCCTGACGTGCGCCGACGGGGTCGAAGTGTTCTCCTCGCACGGGTTCGACGCCGCCACGCTCGAACGGGCGGCCGGACGGGCGCGCGCATGGCGTGCGGAGCATGACCGGGCGCGCGATCCGCGGCTGAACGGGCCGGTGACCAGCATGCTGGTCATCATGAACCCCGACGGGGGGCTTGAGATCAGCCCGCACGAGGACACGCCCCCACGCCCGTGGAACCCGCTGCTGTGGGGCCGGTGGCGGGACGCCATGAGACTGGGGGCGCGAAGGGTCAGCCTGCCCGCCGGCTAATCCTCGCGCATGCCGCTCCGGTTCGCATGCTCGGCCAGCGTGCCGCCCGTGCCGGGCGCGCCCCAGGCGAGCACGCGCGGCGTGCCATCCGGGTCGGCGACGAGCAGGTCATAGGTGAACCGGGCTCCCTGCGCGTCCTGCGCGACCGGCTTCAGGCTGACGGACACGCGCATCGCCGCACGGTCGGACGTGCCTTTGTTGCGGTTCACGCGACCCTTGTCCAGGTAGGCGAGCCGTTCCACGCTCGTGGAGTCCACGTCGCCCAGGTGGAGCGCCGTGTACGTGGCGCGCGGATCGTCGTTCATGAGCACGGTGAGCGCGTCGTCGTCGCCGCCCATGAGCGCGCGCGCCCACTGGTCGGCGAGACGCGACAACGTCTCGGACGCCTGGAGCGTGCCCAGCTCCCCGTCCCATGCGGGCGTCGAATCGGGGGTGGCGGCCTCGTCCATCGGGATGGGTTCGACCGCCGGGGAACCCAACGGGGTCAGCCCGTCGGCGCGTACGGTCTGCTCGACCCGCCACCACCCCTGGTCGGTGCTTACGGCGAACACATGCACGATCGCGGTCTCCGCGTCCTGCCCGTCGCCGACGGTCGGCGCATCCCCGCCGTCCCAGGAGACGACGCGCGCCTCCCCGCCCAGCTGCCCGTCCCCGAGCCACTGTTCGACCGTGCTCCACGCGACCTGCTTGCCGATGGGGTTCAGGTCCGCTTCGGGTATGTCGATGTGCGGGGCGACCGGGTTCATCCGGTAGTACACGTCGACGCACAGCAGGAGCGCGATCAGTCCGATGAACAGGGTGCGCGCGGGACTGCCGAGATTGCGGCGCAACTGGCGTGCGAACTGCTTGTCCGCATCCTCCTCGCGCCTCTCCGCCTGCCGTTGGGTCCAATCCGCTTCCCGTCGTCTAGCCATGCGCGACGGCTATGCCGGGCGGGCGCATAGGGGCGTGCGACAAACGCATGTTCCCATCGGAAAGGAGCCCGCCATGAGCCAGGGCATCATCCTCGCCGCCCCGCAGATCGTCGAGCCCGCGCGTTCGGGCACCGCGGAGTTCGTCAGCCTGCTCATCTCCAACGCGACCATCGCCAGGCTGCTCATCGTCGCCGGAGGCCTTATCATCGGCATCTGCGTGGGCCTGCTGATCTGGCGGCGCGTCGCCCCGACCAGCACCATCGGCCAGGCGTTGAGCGCGCAGGGCAACCATACGGCCATGTGGTGCGTGATGTTCATCACCCTGGGCGTCATCCTCATCCTGCCCGCCCAGATCCTCCCGTTCGTCGTCCAGCTGCTCGCTTCGGTCGTGCAGGTCGCGTTCGACATCGCGGGCGCGATCTTCGGCTTCTAGCACGGGAGACGGGCGCATGCTGTTCGACCTGACCGGGGTCAGCGGGCAGCGGGTCAGCCAGGTCGACGCGTTGAAGCTCGGCACCCGGCATTGGATCCGCACCAGCGACCTGGGCATCCTCGCCGCCGGCATGTTCGCGGGCGCCGTCATGGCGCTCCCGCTGCGCATGATGTTCGGCGGCATCTGGATGTTCCTGCTCGCGCCCGTCGTGGGCGTCGTCGCGCTCGGCCTGTTCTCCAGGCGGCGCAGCGAGGGCGGCGAGGTGAACCGTCGCCGCTTCGACCGGCTACTGGACTCCAGGCGCAGCCTGCACGGATGCTTCGTCATGCCCGGCGTGGACGGGCCGTTCGACCCGAACGACGCGATCATGGTCGAGGCGCACGACCATCCCGTATGGCCGGACGCGGCGCCCGGCATCTGACGGGAAGCCAAGGAAAGGAGACCCGCCATGTGGGGGGAGACGATAACGCTCGCGGACTATGACATGGTGTCCGGCGCGGGCGGCGATCTGGGCGGTCTGCTCACCAGCGACGACGGGCTGAGCCTGCTGCCCGTCCTCCGGTGGGCGGACGTGGCCGGAGGCCTGACCAGCCGCGTCGACGGCTGGGACAACTTCAACCCGCTCACCTGGTTCGGCGCGATCCCGAACACCCTGTCCGGCGCGTTCCTCAGCCTGGGCAACAACCTGTGGGCGACCGCCGCCTGGTTCCAGGAGGCCGCGAGCGGCGCCGACATCGTCGGCACCGTCGGCCCGATCGCCAACGAATTCATGGGCGCCATGTACACGGGTCTGACGAGCGACTGGATCGTGTTCACCATCCCCGCGATCATCGCGATCATGGCGGGCCTGTGGGCCGCCGTGCGCGGCCGCGGGATGAAGGAGCTGTGCCGGCGGGCGGGCGCGCTCACCATGGGGCTCACCCTGTTCGTCACCATGGGCGCGACCAGCGCCGCCAACCCGGACACGGCGGCCGCCGGCACCCCGTACTGGATGGTGCAGACCGCCAGCGGCATCATCGGCAACGCGGGCGGCGGCATCGCCGACTCGCTGCTCAACGGCAGCGTCCTGGAAAGCGACATGTTCCTCGCCTCCAAGGCGGACTCGGTCACGAACCTCAGCTGCCGGCGCTACCTGGCCCAACTGGGCCAGGACTACGCGGACGGCTCGAACCTGGCGACCTCCGCGAACCCGGTGCTCACCAGCCTCAACCGCATGTGGGAGGAGACCGGCCTGCGCATCTGGAGCCGCCAGCAGTACGGGCCGGGGGAGAACGCGAGCCAGGTGTTCTGCCGCGTCCTGGAGGCGCGCGCCGGCGCATCCCCGAAGACCATGTTCACGACCACGAACACGGCGTCCGGGAATCTGCTGGGCGACGACGGGTCCGACGGCTGGCTGGGGGTCGCCTGGTGGCCGAACCTGATGGGCATCAAGGACCTGGACGACGACAAGGAGCAGCCCGACGAGACCACGGACAAGAAGCTCGACCGGATCGCGGTCCTGTTCGAGGTGTGCGAGATCGACGACGACGGCGCCTTCCAGACCAGACCCGGCTGGGATTGGGTGGACGCGCTCTCCGAGGGCGGCGCCCACCGCGGCCTGGACAAGGACAACCACACGCCCACCGACGAATGCCAGGCGGCGCTCACCGCGCACTACAACGGCGGGGACTACACGGTCGGCGACGCGAACGGCGACAACGTCAAGATCAGCGAGGAGCGGTTCAACGGGGACATCAACGACATCGTCCGCAAGTTCGACATCCGCACCGACGGCGACTGGCAGGCCAAGACCCAGCGGAACACCGCCGACCTGAACGCCGCCAACCAGGCGGTCGTCACCGTCAACCAGCAGCACGGCACCGCGAGCATGGGCGACGTGGGCGCCGCGGTCGTGTTCACCCTCTCCGGCCTGGTCAACCTGGTCATCTGGGGCGTGATCCTCGGGCTGATGCGCATCGCCTGCCTGTTCGTCGCCTGCTTCCTCGCCTGCGCGGGCGTCGGCCTGGGCGCGCTCGTCCTCGCGTTCGCCCCGGACAAGGGGCGCAGGGCGCTGCTGAACGCGTTCGGCCGCATGGTCGGCATGTGCGCGGGCGTCACCGTCGTCGGCCTGGTCGCCGCCGTCGGCTGCATCTTCTTCAACGCGGGCATGGCCGTGCTCGGGCTCCTGGACAACGACGGCAACACGACCGGCACCGTCCTGTCGATGAGCCTGGCGAGCATCCTCCTCCCGTTGGGCTACCTGTGGATGGTCCGCTACCTGTGCGTCAACGTGTGGCGCATCGGCGACCCGTTCTCGGCGCGCGCCCTCGGCTCGATCATGGGCGGCCGGGCGGTGCTCGGCGGGTTGAAGACCCTCGGGGTGGCTGCGTTGGCCGGCGGCGCGGCCGCCGTGGCGGGCGGCGGGCTCGCGGGCGCCCTGTCGGCCGCCGGCCGCGGCCTGTCCTCCGGCGGTCGCGGCGGCCTGGTGGGCGGCGTGCTGCAGGGCATGGACACGGGACGCCGGGAGGCGTTCTACAACCGGCTGGGCTCCGGCCGGCATGCGAACGGCGGGCCGGTGGAGAGCGGCGCGGACGCGGCCGCCCGGCGCGCCGCCGGGGACAACACGCCCGGGACGGGCGAGGGGCCTGGGGAGGGCGCGCCCAGCGCCGCCCGCCAGGAGTATCTCCGGCAGGCCACCGAACGGCGGCGCGCCCAACTGGTCGAGGAGTACAAGGCCGCCGGCCTGACCGGCGACGCGCTGGACGCGGCCGTCGACAAGGCGCTCGCCTCCGGCAACGTCGGCGAGCAGGTCGCCGGCATGGCCGACACGCTCGCCGCGGCCAGCCCGTTGGACGCGTACCGTGCGAACGCCGACCCGGCGTCCGACGGCATGCTCGCCGACATGGGCGCGGGGCTCGTCGCCTGGGGCGGCGACAGGGTCAGGAAGTGGGCCGCACCGGTCGCCGCCGGCGCGTCGGCCTTGTGGACGGGCGTGCAGAGGCGTGCGCCCGGCCTGGCCGACAATGCGGTCCGACTGGGCGACCTGGCGGGTCGGAGCGTGGCGCTCGTGGCCCCGGCCGTGAACCGCGGCGCGAACGCCGTGGGCAGGTTCGTGAGCGATACGGCCGCGCCCGCGGCCGCCGGGCTCGCGTCCGGCGCCGCCCGTACGCTCGCCGCGCATCCGAGGCTTGCGACGGCCGCCATGATCGGCACCGGGCTGGCGCTGCCGATGACCACGCCGCTGATGATGGCCGGCCTGGGCGGCACGCTGACCGCGCACACGACCCTGAACGCGAACGGTCTGGCCAACCGCGGCTACCATGCGGTCGCCGACGGGTTCGCGTCGAGCCGCGCATCCGCTGTGGCGCGCACCGCAGGCGTGGAGAGGGGCGCGCCCGCATTGGCGGCCGCCCATGATGCGATCGCCGACAGGTACGCGGCCAGCCCGTTCGCCTCCCGGGAGTACCGGGAGAGGGCCGAGGCGAGGCATGCGGAGCGGGCGCGCGACCGCGTGTACGACGACCAGGCGGTCAACGGCATGGCGACCAGCGGCATGCAGGCGCGCATCGACGAGCTCCTCTACCAGGGGCTGCCCGGCGAACAGGCGCCCGCCGCACGCTACGTGAAGAAGCATCCGGACAGCATGCTTGCCAAGGACATGCGCGCCGGGGACGAGATGTACCGGCAGTTCGTGGAACAGGGCGGGCAGGAGACCGACGGCGCGATGCGCGACGCGCACCATGCGCTCGACCGCGACGCGAACGCCGCGTCCGACGCGGACGGGCGCGCATAGGAGGCGCGCATGAGCTACATCGGAAACCCAAGCCCCTACTGGTGCGCCGACCCGCGCATGCCCGACCGGGTGGCCGGCGAGATCCGCGACCTGATCGGCAACACGCCCGACGAGCCGCCGCACGTGCACGCCATGCCATGCAGCCCCATGCCGGTCGCCTGCCCGTGCGCGTACGGGCAGGAACGGCACCGGAAACTGGGCTGCATGCTCCTCCCGTTCCCCTGGCTGCCCGCCGACATGTGGATGCGCCGCCCCGGCGAACCCCTGGCCGGCTGGCAGACGCGCGTCCTCATCGGCATGGACGCGCTCGGCCTGATCGACTCCACCGAGCAGGGACGGATCGTCTACACGCCGATGGAGGGCATCCCCGACGACCCGGACGTCGTGTCGGCGATGCTCGCCTCGTTCGACGGGGACGGAACCAGCCGCGAGGCGGATGCGATCCGCGACCGGATGCTCGACAAGGCGAAACAGGCGTGGCCGGACGGGTATCCGCTCGCCATGCTCATGGACACGTCCCGCACGATCGCCGCCCTGGGCATGATCGCCAGCCCCGTGCTCGCCGCCCACAACGCCGTCCAATACGCGGCCGACGGGCAAGCCGGGGAGGCGGTCGAACTGTTGAAGGCCACAAGGGACACATACGGGCCGGCCCTGTTCGACCCGGAGAGCATGACCCCCGACGGGGTGCGCGCCTGGCGCGACCGCAACCTGAGCAAGGTCGAACGGCTCCTCGACGCGCTCGTCGGGGCGGGGCTCGAACCCGCGGAGGGCAAGAGGGAGATCATGGAGGCGCTGCGATGAGCGACAGGCGGGACAAGGACAGGTTCGTCGACGATCCGAAATGGGCGCCTGCGGTAGCCCTCATCGCCGTGATCGCCACCGTGCTCGCGGTCGTCCTGAAGGCGTGCGGATGGGTGTGAGACGCATCCTGCACACGATGGGCGACGCGTGGCGCACGTACCGGCGGCTGCGCTTCGCCGCGTACGCGATCGGCGCGGTCGGAGGACTGGGCGCGAGCGCGGCCGCCGGGATCGCCGCGTTGAAATGGCGGCTGACGCGCAGCATGCGCGCCGACAGCCCCGAGTTCGCCGACGAGACGCGCACGCTCGCCGGCCTGCTCCACCTGCCGGACATGCCGCGGCCGCCCGCCTGGCTGGACGGTCTGGCCGGCCCGCTGCTCGCCGCGGCCGGACTGCTGCTCGTCCTGTGGCTGCTGTCCCGCCTCCCCATGCCCCGGCCGGACAACCCGTTCGACAGGGACGCCAGGCGCCTGTTCGACGACGCGGACCGCGCATGGCTGGAAAAGGCGGTCGGCGGCCGATGCGAGCACCGGATGCTCGGCCTGTTCCGATGCCCGCGCAAGGGCGAGCAGATGGACCACCACTACCCGTGGTCGAAGGGCGGGGCCACCGACCGGCACAACCTCGTCCACCTGTGCGCGCGGCATAACAGGCGCAAAAGCGACCATACGCCGACGTTATGGGGCACGTGGCTGCTCTACCGGGCGCGCCTGAAATACCTGCCGCCCGCGTTGCGCGGCTACGCGTGGCCCGACGGGCGCAGCCGTGAGAACGACCAGACCATCGAACCGGAGGAGGATGACCCATGGCAGTGAGAACGCAGAGCCGCAACCCGCGCGGGCTGCCCGCGCACGTGGCCGGCACGTGGAGGCGGGGCGGTTTCCGCCCCCTGGACGACGACCTGGCCGCCCCGCCCCGGGCAGAGTCGCCCGCGCGCCGGCGCGCCCGCACCCACGCGGACGACGAGCGCGCCCAGGAGTGCAAGGACCGGATCGAACGGCTCGCCCGCGAGGGGCGGCATGAGGAGGCGGCCGACCTGGCGCGCCGGTGCGGCGCGCTCCAGGCGGGCGACCCCATGCCCTACGGGGAGGGGATGGGCGCCTGGTGGGACGGGCGGCGGCTGCGCACGATCATGTTCCACGGGTACGACGTGGAGATGCTCGACGAATTCCGCCCCGAGAGCATCAGCCCGCCCGACGACACGCGCTGACCGGCCGGGACGCATACCACCATTCGACCGGGCCGCGACGTCGGCCGCCCGGTACGAACCGTCCCGCCATCGGGACCGGTGGCAAACAGGCATGACGACACAGTAGGAAAGGCAGGCTGACATGGCCGATTTCATCTTCAACACCCCGGCGGTCATCAACTACGCGCCGGGACTGTTCCGCGCGGACGACAACGGCAAGTACGGATGCGACGTGCTGTTCGACAAGAACGACCCGAACATGCGCGACGATCTGGTCCGCTTCACCGAATACCTGCACGACGTGTACCGCGAGGGCTGCACCAAGCCCGGCGGCAAGGACGGGACCGTCCCGTTCGCCGGGCTGAACGCGGACGACCCGAAGTGGGACGGGCTGGTGCCCCTCCCGCTGCACGACGGCGACACCACCGTGTTCGGCCCGAACAGCGAGCATGCGGGCGAGACGCGCGCCAGCGTGCGCCCCGAATACGCGGGACGCCTGTTCATGAGCGTCACCACCACGGAGAACCCGCTGGACGCGGGCCGCCTGCGCGACTGCGTGACCGGCGCCGCGCCGAACCGCACCGCGTTCTACAGCGGCGCCAGGGTCAAGGTCAAGGTGTGGGTCACCCCCTGGTCCTACCAGAAGCGCAAGGGGTACACCGTGCGCCTGACCGCCATGGCGAAGGTCGCGGACGGCGAGCCGATCGCCGGAATGGGCGGCGGCGACCCGTTCAGCGGCATGGAACTGCCCGACGCGGACGCGGGCAGCGCGTTCAGCGGCATGGGCGTGTGACCCGCGCATGACGCCCCGGAGACCCGCACGGCTCTCCGGGGCGTCCCCGTATCCACCGAAACCAAGGGGAAAGGACAGCATTTGACCGGACTGTACGAACACTACGACGACGACACGGGCCTCGACCTGCTGTGGGACAGCGCCCAGCATCAGCCCACCGGCATGGGGGAGGGCGAATACCGGTCGCTCATCACCCTCATCCGCAACCTCGCCGACCCCCGTATGGCAGACGGCATGGTCGCGCGTCTGACCGACCGAGGCGAGATTCTCGACGACGGGACCGCGCACCCGTTCGACGCGGCCCAGGCCCACCTGTGGGCCCTGTGGCTCATCGAACGCCACGGCCCCAACGTGCCCGGCGCGCCCCGCGCGTGGACCGGACCCGACGGCATGTGCAACACGCTCATAGGCCCCGACATGGACGCGACCGACGCGGTCGACGCGGCGGCGCGCGCCTCCGGACAGCCCCTGGTCCGCGTCTGGTTCACGGACCCGGGCGAACCGCCGCACCGCATGGCCCTGGCCCGCGCCTGAACGCATGGCGGCCCCGCCCCGGAGCGATCCGCGGGCGGGGCCGCCGCATATGCGGCGCGTATGACCAGCAAAGCCCTGAGGATGATGGCGGTCTCGGCCGCCGCCCCGTTCGCGTTCATCATCATGTTCGCGGGCATGCTGACGTTCGGCGGCGGCTCGGCCACGAACTCCAGCGGAGGCGGCGGCATCGGCGCCGGCTCGGACTGCATCCCCGCCTCCCAGACCACCGAAGGCGGCGACGACGGCTCCGCGTCCGCGACCGGCGGCAACCGGACCGCGCTCCGCCTGGCCCAGGAGTTCGCCGACCGCGGATACTCCAGGGAAAGCACCGCCGGCATGCTCGCCAACATCCAGGCCGAAAGCGGATTCCGCGCCGACGCGGTCAACGCGAGCAGCGGCGCGTACGGGCTCGGCCAATGGCTGCCGTCCAGCAAGATCCGCACCTGGCTCGACTCCCACGGCCACGGCGACATGGACATCGCAAGCGAGGACGCGCAGATCCTCATGCTCGCCGACGGCATGGCCGCCGGCGACGGGTGGAACAACTACTACATCGAACAGTTCCGGGGCGAAGGCTACCAAACCATCGACGACAGCCTCTACGAGACGTGGAAGCGCACCGACGACCCGCGCGCCGCCGCCGTCGCCTGGATGGACGGATACGAACGCCCCGGCCACACGTCGGCCGAAGCCCGTAAACGCGCCGAATACGCCGCCTCATGGTACGAGAACGTCAACGGCATCGAATTCACCGGCAGACCCCAGACCGACGACCCCGACGACGACGCGGGCACGCGCGTCTGCCCCGCGGACGGGGAAGGGGACGCCGAAACCGGGAGCGTGGGCGGCGCGCCCGCCGGGTCGGGGGACTTCTCCTGGATGTGCGACTCCAATCAGCATGTGTGCAGGAACGGGGACGCGGGCGTGTTCTATCCGCACCTGTACGGGTACGGCGGCTACCTCGGCTACCAGTGCGTCTGGTACGCGTGGAACCGTCTCGCCATGATCCACGGCAACGACGGCTGGTCGTGGGTCGTGGGCGACGGCGGCGACATCGCCGACAACTGCAAGAACGTTGCGGGCTGGGAGGTGGACACGACGCCGCATCCCGGCGACGGGGCCAGCGGCAAGACCCAGCCGTTCGCCTACACCACGCACGTCGCCGTCATCGAGGAGGTCGCCGACGACCCCTCCGGCTGGAAGGTGCGCATCAGCGAGGGCAACGCGGACGGGTCCGCGTCGTTCGACAGCTACGGGAGCCGCTGGCTGACGAAGACCGACATGCAGGGCATCCAGTTCTTCCGCAACACCGCATGGCGATAGCTACCCGAACGCGGCCTCCCGGTCGCGCAGCGTGGCCGCGTCGTCCTCCGGGCTCCACGACGGGTCCTGCTGGGGCGCGTCCGACCCGTAGCGCGTGTCCACGTCCGGCACCGTCTCCCACAGCGGGCCGTCCGTGCCCGGAGCGTTGGCGACCATGAGATGATCCGGGTCGGGCGACAGACCGTCCGGATCGTCGGGCGCGTCCCCGCGGATCGGGATGCTCGGCTGGGAGCGTTCCGCCCAGGACATGGTGCCGGCGGCCGGATCGTCGTCCCAGGCGGACAGGAGCGGGTCGGCGAGCCATATGGTCGGGGAATGCCGCACCCGTTTGGAGACCAGCCCGTCGGTGACGGTGAGCGTGTCATGATAGTCGATCAGGCCGGTGACGGGCGTGTACGCCCACCAGGAGGTGCCGTCCCGGGTCCTGATCCGCGTCGCGTCCAGGCCGCTCGTCCACAGGACGACGCGCACCCGTCCGGTCACGTCCACCGTGCCGTCCGCGTTCACCGTCACGTCCGGCTCGCCGTCCAGTCGGGCGCCCATCGTCCAATGGTGCGCCCGCCACCAGGAGAGCATGTCCGGCCACATGGAGCATGCCGCGCCCGCCGGATCGGCCGTGCACGCCTCGGACGGGGCGTGCGGGCCCGCGTCCGCGTCCGGGGCGATGGAGGACACGTCCGACAGGTCCGCGTCCAATGCGTCGGGCGTGCGTACGGCCTTCAGGAGCGTGTCGGTGTCCGATTGGGCGAGCGCGTCCGCGGTTGCGGCCGCCGGGTCGACGCCCCATTCGCGCGTGCGCGTCTCGAACCGGACCGCCAGGTCGCGCAGCGCATCCCGTTCGCCGTCCGACAGGGCGGGCGCCGGTTCCGCGACGGGGGACGGCGCCGCGGGCGCGGGATCGGATTCCGTGTCGCCGGGGGAGAGGGCGAGCCACAATGCGGCGGCCACGGCGACGATTGCGGCGATGACCGCGATGAGCGCGGGAAGCCTGTTTCTCATGCGCGACGGCTATACGCGTTGTATTCAGCAGCCATGCTGAATACAACGTCCGTGCATCGCCGGACAGGGCGGCAACCATCGAAAAACGGCCCGAAACGGCCGCGACACGCCCCGGTTGTATGCATTGTATTCAGTTGTATTCAGATGCCATCTGCATACATTTTCGTCCTCTCAGCCCTACTGCCGTAAGGGTTTCGGAATTTGTATTCAGTGTATTCAGCGTATTCCGACCCCTCCTGTTTTTCGCTTTTCTCTCCTTTTAGGACGTGAATACATGAATACGGCGAATACGCCGGCCGGGACGAACGCCGTCGTCATGGATCAGATCCGTCCTTATCCGCATCCGCGCGTCCGGCTCCGATGCCGGAGAAGCGGCCGATTTGTATTCAGCGGCCCTCGTGAATACATGCGGCGACCGACCCTGAACGAGGCTCCGAACGCCCGAATCAGCCGAAATCGGCCGCGACACGCCCCGATTGTATTCAGTGTATTCAGTTGTATTCAGACGCCGAATTCATACAAAATCAGCCCCTTAGCCCTACTGCCGTAAGGGTTTTCAAATTTGTATTCAGTGTATTCAGCGTATTCCGACCCCCTTCGTTTTTCGTCTTTCTCTCCTTTTAGAGCCGGAATACATGAATACGGTGAATACACCGGCCGGGACGAACGCCGTTCACAGCATGGTTCGAGGATGATGGTCGATGCCGTCCGCGGACGGTCACGACGGCGTCGCACGGGAACCGTCCCCGTGTCGGATGCGGCTGCGGGGCCGGGGCAGGGCGGCCGATTTGTATTCAGTGGCCCTTGTGAATACGCGCCGCCGCCATCCGCGATCGGGGTTCCGAACGCCGAAAACGGTCGGAACCGGCCGCGACACACCCCGGTTGTATTCAGTGTATTCATTTGTATTCAGATGCCATCTGCATACAAATTCGGCCCCTCGGCCCTACTGCCGTAAGGGTTTTCAAATTTGTATTCAGTGTATTCAGCGTATTCCGACCCCTCCCGTTTTTGGCTTCTTCCTCCTTTTAGGGCCGGAATACATGAATACGGTGAATACGATCGGCCACCATCGGAACGGTGGAGCGTCGGCGTGCGGCAGGTCGTGATGCGTGCCGTTCGACCGGTGCCGGAGCCTGTGACTTGTATTCAGCGACCCTCGTGAATACGCGTCGCCATCACCGTCGATCGGGGGCGCGGACGCCGAAATCGGGGCGAATCGCCCGCGACACGCCCTGAATGTATGCATTGTATTCAGTTGTATTCAGATGCCGAATGCATACAAATTCGGCCTGAAAGCCCTACTGCCGTAAGGGTTTCCGATTTTGTATTCAGTGTATTCAGCGTATTCCGACCCCCTTCGTTTTTCGCCTTTCTCTCCTTTTAGAGCCGGAATACATGAATACGGCGAATACGATCGGCCGGTCACGGACCTCCCGCGGGTCGGCCGAGGGCGGCGGCCGCACGCCCCGTTCGGTGCTCCCGGCCCGGGCCCGCTTCCCGCGTCGGGTCCAGGTCGCCGACCCTCACGCCCGGTCGGAACGAAACATGCCTCTGAGACGCGAATAACGCGCCCGTCCTCGGCTTTTCATCATGAACGGGTACCATTTATGCTCCCCGCCCCAAAACGCGCTCTGCGGGCTTGTTTTCGCGTTCCGTCGGTTCGTCGCCCGGACGACCGACCCGCGCCCGTCCCGCGGCCCGGTCGTCCGGGCGTTTTCGGACGGATGGCGTCGGGCTTCGATTTTTTCAGATGCCGGCCTGCCGCAGCCACCCCTAAAGGGGTGGCTGCGGCCGGCCGGCATCGAGAAAAAACAGCCGCCCCGGAAATCCCATGATGCGGACGCCGCATATGGACCACGCCCGGCGTCGGAGGGCGTGACGCATGCGGCGGCGTGAACGGGCCGGGCCGTCGGGGCTCCGGCCAAGCGATCGTGAGGTGCGAACCGTATGGACGAGAACATGATGACGACGACGATGCTCAGGGCCGTCGACGACGCGACCCTGGCGCGCGAGTGGGCGGCCCGCCTGGCCACGCCCGGCCGGGACCGGTGGATGAACGAGACGACCGCCGGCCGGCTGCTCAGCGGGCTGCGCTCCGGCCGGCTGAACAACCTGATCCTCGTGTCCCTGGCCGACCCGGGGCTGCCCGCGGAGCGTCTGGCCCGGTTCATGGACCCGGCCGTCGCGTCCGCGGCGGTCGCCCGCCTGAACCGGCCGGACTGGACGCCCGACCGGGAGCGGCTGGAGAACGCGGACCGCGACCTGGACGCGCTCGCCCGCCTGGATCCGGAGCACATGGGGGATACGCTGCCGGCGCGCGCGATCATCGCCTGGCTGGCCGGCGACGCGGGGCGGGCGCGCATCTGCCTGACCGCCTGGTCGCAGGCGCCGCGCACGTCGGCCGGCGACCAGACGGCCGTGGTCGTCCAGTCGGCGCTCCGCTTCGGACTGGCGCCCGCCGGCCGTCAAACGGATGCGGAGCCGGTGGCCGGCCCGGACATGCTCGCCGCGTACGCGGCGTCGCACCCGCTGGACGGGGCGCGGCGCGCGCAGGTCGACCTGGACGTGTGGGCGCTGGCGGGGACGCATGGGGGGCGCGTATCCGACCGTATGGAGGTGAACGGGTAGATGGTGGAGTTCGATTTCTCTGATCGCACGGATGCGCAGATGCGCGCCGTCATCGTCCTGGCGGGCGCGTACAGGGCGCGCTGGGCCGAGCTGGAGAGGGCCGCGAAGGAGTCGGTGCGCGAACGCATGGGGTTCAACGAGCATGAGGCCGCGTATCTGGGCGGCGTGCGCATCGGCGAGGTGAACCGGAGCCGCCCGGGCAAGGGGTCGTGGAAGGTGTCGGACGGGCGCGCGTACGGCGCGTGGCTCGCCGCGCACGGGTTCGACCGCATGGTGGAGCCCGTGCCGATGCCGACCGGGGCGGCGTGCGCGTCGGATGCGATAGGGCTGGTCGTGGAGGGGTTGTCGGACGGGGAGATCCCGGACGGCGTAACGTGGAGCGCCCCGTC
>ERZ1090862.227-NODE-227-length-24760-cov-14.755879_pt1 | contig 24760 bp, 19 predicted proteins | sample MGYA00478481_ERZ1090862 | MGnify/ENA primary metagenome ERZ1090862 (study PRJEB33644, sample SAMEA5815745) | chicken gut metagenome | biome: Chicken; feature: Gastrointestinal Tract; material: Caecum | place: Ireland | collected 2019-01-01 | study: A study of the... | reverse complement strand
TAAATCGGACTATATTTATAAAGCGTTTCCGCTTGTACTATTATTGTGAGCAAACAATTGCCCGTTATGCGCCACAGTCGAAAAATTTTTTGTAGCGGTTTGCTGCAATAGTTTGGTTTAAGAAATTTTTACGCGCTTTTAATAAAGATTGTTTACAGACCGCGGGCAGCATATTTTCATTGCATAAAAAAAACCGCACCCTTTTTGGGTGCGGTTTTGAAGTTTTGAGTATAAAACTCAGTCTTCGTCGTCCTCTTCGGGAAGTTCTACGTTGTGGTAGATATCCTGAACATCGTCAAGCTCGTTGAGTCTGTCAAGCATCTTTACAAATGTTTCCTGCTTGTCGGGGTCAAGCGTGATGTAGTTCTGGGGTATCATCTTTACGGCCGCTTCGAAGAAGTTTACGCCCTTTCCTTCAAGATAGCTGCGTACTGCAGAGAAGTTTTCGGGTGCGCAGTATACTTCATACGCGTCGTCCTGAGCAGTGTAATCGTCCGCGCCGGAATCGAGGCAGTATTCCATCATCGTGTCTTCGTCGAGTGCGGGCGTACGCTCAATTGCGAAATAACCCTTTTTATCGAACATATAGGATACGCAGCCCGAGTTACCCATCTGGCCGCCGCACTTGGACATTGTCGAGCGCACGTCGCCCGCGGTCCTGTTTACGTTATCGGTAAGCGTTGTGATAATAACAGCCGCACCGCCTACGCCGTATCCTTCATAGGTGAGTTCCTTGTATTCCTTATCGCCCAGTTCGCCTGCAGCCTTTGCAATGGAGCGCTTTATGGTATCGTTGGGCATGTTGTTGGCCTTAGCCTTGGCAATGGCATCGGCAAGCTTGCTGTTGGTTTCGGGATTGGGGTTGCCCTTTGCCGCAACGGCTATTTCCCTGCCGAGCTTGGTGAACATTGCGCCGCGCGCTGCATCCGTCTTGCCTTTCTTGGCCTGTATGTTGTGCCATTTGGAATGTCCTGACATTTTATAACCTCCGTAATTGTTTATGGCGGAATTACTCCCTTTCCGCTCCGTGTAAAAGATACATCAAGATTCCCGCGGAAACTGCGGCATTCAGACTCTCGCACGTAGGGCGCATAGGTATTTTTACCGTAAACTGCGCCGCGCCGCGTACCGCAGAGCTCAGTCCCGACCCCTCGCTGCCTATGCACAGGCAGAACTTTTCGGGGGCACGGAAAGTATATGCGTTTTCGCCGTTCATGTCGGCGCAGACGAGCGGAGTGCCGTCGAGAGCCGACAACACTTCTTCGGCAGAGCCCTGCATTATTTCGGCAAAGAAAACGCCGCTCATGCTCGAACGCACGCATTTTGGTGAGAACGGGTCAGCGCAGTTTATCATGTAAATCTGACCGTAACCCGCAGCGTTTGCCGTACGGATAATCGTTCCCACATTGCCAGGGTCCTGCAGGCCGTCAAGCAGTATGCACCTGCCGTGCGGCCGAACGATGACGTTTGCAGGTATTCTGACCGAGGCGATAACTCCCTGGGGGGTTCTCTCGTCCGAGATATATTCAAACACCGCGCGCGAAACAATCATTGCGCCGGGGAAGTACGCCGAGTACTCCTCTGTACAAGCAACGGCCGTGACTTCCATTCCCGCGGCGATACACTCGGATACCATCTTGTACCCTTCAACCAGATATTCGCCGCGTTCGCGTCTGAATTTTTTTTCTTTGAGCGCCGCAAGAGCCTTTACTTTTTCGTTGGATCTTGACTGTATAATCATAAAAAGGTAAAAAATTAAGCCTGTATTTCAAGGCTTAATCGTACGCTGGGGTTCTTAAACGGCAGCCTTTGCCTTTTCAGCGAGTGCAGCGAAAGCAGCGGCGTCGTTGATGGCGAGGTCGGCAAGAACTTTTCTGTTGAGGTTAATGCCCGCAGCTTTGAGCCCGTGCATGAATTTGGAATAGGAAAGTCCGTTGATTCTTGCAGCTGCGTTGATACGTGCAATCCACAGGCTGCGCATATCGCGCTTACGGAGTTTGCGGCCCTTGAACGCATAGTTCAGAGACTTCATCACGGCTTCGCGTGCGATTCTGTAAGACTTGGACTTGTTGCCGAAATAGCCCTTTGCAAGGCGGAATATCTTTCTGCGCTTTTTGAGCGCGTTTACTGTTCTTTTAATACGCATACGGTTATGACCTCCTTAGTCCTTGTAGGGAATCATCGACTTTACGGTAGATTCCTGAGTGGAAGAAACTAACGTGTTCTTACGCAAATTTCTCTTTCTCTTTCTGTTCTTGGTTTCTGCTTTGTGGTTTTTGCCGCTGTGCGCCCTCTTTACCAAGCCGGTAGAAGTAAGCCAGAAACGCTTTTTGGTGCTGCTGTGTGATTTCTGCTTGGGCATATTTATTAACCTCCGATAAAATTTAATTTAAAATGCGGGTAATTTTCACGCTTTGGCAGGCGAAAGCATCATGGTGATGTTTCTGCCTTCGGTAACGGGTTTTTTATCCATTACCGCCTTGCCGTCTAAGCCTTCGAAAAAGTTTTCCATAACTTTTGCGCCGAGATAAGAGCGGGAATTTTCCCTGCCCTTCATTCTTATGGACACCTTGACTTTATTGCCTGCCTCTAAAAACTTAAGGCATTGCTTGGTCTTTACGGCGATATCGCCTACGTCAATGGTCATGGAAAGCCTTATTTCCTTAATCTCAACAACGGTCTGGTTTCTGCGGTTTTCCTTATCCTTTTTTGCCTGCTCGTACTTGAATTTGGAATAGTCCATTATTTTGCATACGGGAGGATTTGCCGCGGGGGAGATCTTTACAAGATCGAGCTCCTGGTCGTAGGCCAGCCTCTGGGCCTGTGCGGCAGACATAACGCCGAGCATTTGTCCGTCGGATGCTATTACCCTTACTTCCCTGTCGCGGATATCTTCATTGATAGAATAGGAATCTTTAATAAGTCATTTACCTCTCATTTTATTTGACCCGCAAAAAAAGCGGATTGCAAAAGCAACCCGCATAATGACAAAATAACTGCCGTTTAAGCAATATTTTCATTATTTGCCGATACAGACCATCCATACGGCGAAAGGTTTTGCCTTTGCTTACTCAATAATATTACAATACCGCAATAAAAATGTCAAACGTTTTGCGGCATAAAAAATTATTTTTTAAATTTTATGCGTTGTACGTTTTATGCAAAGTCCGCCGCAGTTTGCGGCGGACTTTTAACTTTTTCAGAACGTTACCTTGTTCTTGTTGTCTTCGTATACAAGATTTGCAAACTCGTCTACGGACATAGTCATCTTCTCTTCTACTCCGCGCTTGTTTACGTTTACGGTGCCTTCGTTTGCCTCGGCATCGCCGACTACTACGACGTAGGGAACTTTTTCAAGCTTTGCTTCTCTTATCTTGTAGCCTATCTTTTCGTTTCTGCCGTCGATTTCAACGCGCAGACCATTTTCGCGCAGCTTTTCAGCCACGGACTCGGCATAAGCGGCCGTTCTGTCGGTTATGGGCAGAATCTTTACCTGCACGGGAGCAAGCCATACGGGGAACTTGCCCGCATAGTGCTCTATGAGAATGCCGATGAATCTTTCCATAGAGCCGTAGATTGCGCGGTGAATCATTATGGGACGATGCTTTGCGCCGTCCTCGCCTACATACTCGAGTTCGAAACGCTGGGGCATCTGGAAGTCGAGCTGTATGGTGCCGCACTGCCACGTTCTGCCGATGCTGTCCTGAAGGTGGAAGTCAATCTTGGGGCCGTAGAATGCGCCGTCGCCCTCGTTGATTTCGTACTCGAGGTTCATTTCCTCGAGCGCCTCTTTGAGCGCGTTGGTAGCTGCGTTCCACTCCTCTTCCGTGCCCATGCTGTCCTTGGGACGGGTGGAGAGCTCTACTTTATACTTGAAGCCAAACTGCTTGTAAATTTTATCGGTAAGCCTTACAACGCCCTTTATTTCGTCTGTAATCTGTTCGGGCAGCATGAAGATGTGCGCATCGTCCTGCGTGAAGCAGCGAACGCGGAACAGACCGTGGAGCTGGCCGCTCTTTTCGTGTCTGTGAACGAGACCCATTTCACCCATTCTTATGGGCAGGTCCTTATAGCTGTGAGGCTGAAGTTTGTATACCAGCATGCCGCCGGGGCAGTTCATGGGCTTTACGCAGTAGTCCTCGCCGTCGATTTTGGTGGTATACATGTTGTCCTTGTAGTGGTCCCAGTGGCCGGAGTTTTCCCAGAGCGTGCGGGAAAGAATTATGGGCGTCTGAATTTCCACATAGCCTTCCTTGCGGTGAAGGTCGCGCCAGTAGTCGGCGAGGATGTTTTTGAGCACCATGCCGTTGGGAAGGAAGAACGGGAAGCCCCTGCCCTCGTTGAGAAGGGCAAACAGCTTGAGTTCCTTGCCGAGCTTGATGTGGTCGCGCTTTTTGGCCTCTTCAAGCATGTTGAAGTAAGCCTCCATTTCATCCTTCTTGGCAAAAGCTACGCCGTAGATGCGGGTGAGCATCTTGTTCTTTTCGTTGCCGCGCCAGTAGGCGCCTGCCAGCGAGGTGAGCTTGAATGCCTTTATTCTGCCCGTCGAGGGAAGATGAGGTCCGCGGCAAAGGTCGGTGAACGCACCCTGCTTGTAGAAGGAGATAACGGCGTCTTCGGGGAGGTCGTTGATGAGCTCTACCTTATACTTCTCCTTGTAGCGCGTCATGAGCTCGATTGCCTCTTTTCTGGGCAGCTCGAAACGCTCTATGGGGGTGTTGGCCTTGATTATCTTCTGCATTTCGGCCTCTATCTTGCCGAAGTCCTCCTGCGTTATGGGAGTGTTGAAGTCTATGTCGTAGTAAAAGCCGTTTTCGATTACGGGACCTATCGCAAGTTTGCAGGTGGGGAAAATGGTCTTTACCGCCTGGGCGAGCACGTGCGCGCAGGTGTGACGGTATACCTCAAGTCCCTCCTTGTCTTTCAGAGTTACGAATTCCAGCTTGTCCCCTGCGGAGAGAGCCGCGGAAAGATCGCAGAGCTTATCGTTGATTTTGACGGCAACTGCATTTCTTGCAAGCGAATCGCTTATCGCCTTGGCGGCATCCATAGCCTTAGCGCCGTCGTCAAGCGTGAGAGAATCGCCGTTCCTTAATAAAACGTTCATTGTTTGTATCTCCTGAATTACTTTTCCGAATAAAAAATAAACGCCCTTAAAACTTACTGTACTGAGTATGTTTTAAGGACGCAAAAATCATGTTTTGCGCGGTTCCACCTTAATTGTCGTAAAGACCGCTTATAAAACTTGTTGCAGAAGGTTATGCGAAGTGGTTTCCCGCTACCCGCCCGCCTGCGGAACTCACAGCCTTAAGGTCCCGTTCTCTGTAAAGCGCGCGGACGGTACTTGTCTTCCCGTCTGACAGTTATATCTTATAATTTTTTGCGCCGTTTGTCAACAACTTTAATGCACTATCTTCCGCGAAAATATTTGCTAAAACACGCGCTTTTATGTATAATGATACAAATAACAATTAAGGTGAGAAATATGGCTTACTCAAATTTTGGCGAAGTTGAAAAGAAATGGATAGAATACTGGGATAAAAACGGCACTTTCCATACAGATCTGCACGATTTTTCCAAACCCAAGTACTACATTCTGGATATGTTCCCCTACCCCTCGGGCGCAGGTCTGCATGTGGGCCACCCCGAAGGCTATACCGCCACAGATATAATCGCCCGCATGAAGAGAATGCAGGGCTATAACGTACTGCACCCCATCGGCTTTGACTCATTCGGTCTGCCTGCCGAACAGTACGCCATCAAGACGGGCAACAACCCCGCCGACTTCACGCAGAAAAATATTGAAACGTTCACGAGCCAGCTCAAAATGCTCGGTCTTTCCTATGACTATACCCAGACGGTTTCCACCTGCGACCCCTCCTACTACAAGTGGACGCAGTGGATATTCATACAGCTGTTCAACGCGGGACTTGCTCGCTATGCGGACGTGCCCGTAAACTGGTGCGAAGAACTGGGAACGGTGCTTGCCAACGACGAAATTATAGACGGCAAGAGCGAGCGCGGCGGCTTCCCCGTAGTCCGCAAGAATATGAAACAGTGGGTCATAGACATAAACAAGTATGCCGAACGACTGCTCGAGGGACTGGACGAGCTTGACTGGCCAGAGGCCTCCAAGACTGCCCAGCGCAACTGGATAGGCAAGTCCGTGGGTGCAAACGTTGATTTCACTGTCGACGGCACGGATAAAAAATTCATCGTGTTCACTACCCGCTGTGACACGCTTTACGGCGCAACCTACTGCGTGCTCGCGCCCGAACATGCGCTTGTTGACGAGATTACCACCCCCGCACAGCGCGACGAAGTTCAGACGTACAAAAAGGCCTGCGCAAGCAAGTCCGAGATGGAGAGAACGGAGCTCAACAAGGAAAAGACTGGCGTATTCACGGGAGCGTATGCGGTAAACCCCGTCAATGGCGCAAAACTCCCGATTTATATAAGCGATTACGTGCTCACCTCCTACGGTACGGGCGCGATAATGGCCGTGCCCGCGCACGACACCCGCGACTATGAATTTGCCAAAAAATTCAACCTGCCCATAATTCAGGTACTCGAGGGCGGCGACATTCAAAAAGAGGCCTACACGGGCGACGGACTTCACATAAATTCAGGTTTCCTGGACGGACTCAACAAGCAGGACGCGATAGACAAGATGGCCGCCTGGCTTGAAGAGCACAAGTGCGGAAAGAAAGCTGTATCCTACAAACTGCGCGAATGGATATTTGCGCGTCAGCGTTACTGGGGTGAACCCGTGCCCATAGTTCACCTTGAAGACGGCAGGGACATTGCCCTCAAGGAGAGCGAACTTCCCCTCACCCTTCCCCTTATGAAGGACTACAAGGCGCGCGGCGGCAAGGCGCCCCTCGACAACGCCACCGATTGGGTAAACGTTACGGTCGACGGCGTAAAGGGCAAGCGCGAAACGGCTACAATGCCCGGTTCGGCAGGCTCTTCGTGGTACTTCCTCCGCTACTGCGACCCTCACAACGACAAAGTGTTTGCCGACTACGACCTGCTCAAACATTGGATGCCCGTAGACTTTTACTGCGGCGGCAAGGAGCACCTTGTAGGACATCTGCTCTATTCAAGGTTTTGGACAAATTTCCTCTTCGACAAGGGCTTTTCACCTTGCAAAGAGCCGTTCAAAAAGCTCTTCCATCAGGGCATGATTCTCGGCGAGGACGGCGAAAAGATGTCCAAGTCCAAGGGAAACGTCATAAATCCCAACGACGTCGTACGCGATTACGGTGCCGACGTTCTCAGAATGTATGAGATGTTCATGGGTCCCGTTGCAGATACCAAGCCCTGGAATACCTCCAACATCGAGGGCATAAAGAAGTTTATCGACAGAATTTACAGACTTTACTTTGAAATGAACGTCATAGAAGATAAACCCAACCCCGCCCTGGACAAAATTTACAACCAGACGGTAAAAAAGGTCGGCGAGGACTACATGACGCTCAAAGTAAATACCGCCATATCGCAGATGATGGTATTTATTAACGCGGTGTACAAGGAAACGGCCGAAGGCAGACCCTTCCCCAAGGCCTATGCCGAAGGTTTCATAAAGCTCATCAACCCTGTCATTCCCTTCATCACGGAAGAAATCTGGCAGAAAGTGTTTGGTCACGACAAGACCATAGCATACGAAAAGTGGCCCGAATTTGACGAGAGCAAGTGCGGCGAAGATACCTTTGAATATGCAGTTCAGATAAACAGCAAAATCAAGGCCAAGATAAATATCCCCGTCGACATGCCCAATGCGGAGATAGAAAAACTGGTAAAGGAAAATGCGGAAATCGCTCCCCTGCTCGAAGGCAAGACGGTAAGAAAATTTATCATTGTTCCCCGCAGACTGATAAACATAATCGTCTGACGCCCGCTTTTTTCAATACAAATTTCATTTTATAATAAATGCGCCCCGAGGGGCAGAATTCTCTGCCCTGCGGGGCGCATACTTTTGCTTTGCAGTATAAAAGGCGATGCCATAAAAGCATCGCCTTAAATATTCAACCGATTAAAGCGTTTCAAGCACTTTGGCGATATCGCCCACAGTCTTGATTTCGGCTACTTTATCTTCGGGAATGGTCTTACCGGTCTTTTCTTCAAGGCCCATAAGAAGTTCGACTACGTCGAGAGAGTCTGCCCCAAGATCTTTTATAATATCGGTGTCGGCCGTGATTGTAGCGGGATCAACATCGAGCTGCTCGCCGAGCATTTTAGCAATTTCTTCTAACATGAACGGTATCCTCCGTGTATTTTATTATCAAATAAATTTTACAATAAGTGTTGCGTATTGTCAAGTCAATTTGTTTGTTTTTTTACCTGTTTGAGCGAGAGGCCTATGCGCTGTTTCTTTACGTCCACGCTTATTACCACCGCCTTTACCTGCTGACCTACTTTGAGCACGTCGGAAGGATGTTTTATATAGCGGTCGGTTATCTCCGATATGTGAACGAGGCCGTCCTGATGTACGCCTATATCCACGAATGCGCCGAAGTCGATTACGTTGCGAACGGTACCGTCGACCACCATTCCTACCTGCAGATCTTCAATGCCCATGATGTCCTTGCGGAGCTTGGGTGCGGGAAGTGAATCGCGGATGTCTCTGCCTGGGCGGAGAAGTTCGGTTATGATGTCTCTGAGGGTGGCAACGTCAAGTTCGGCATACTCTGCCGCCTTCTTTTCGCCGAATGCCTTTACTTTCTGGGGCAGTTCGGCAAGACCGCCGTTTTTGACGTCCTCTTCGGTGTAACCGAAAAGTTTTAAAAGTTTTTCAGCCTTTTTATATGATTCGGGATGAACGGCGGTATTATCGAGTATGTTTTCGCCGCCAGGTATGCGCAGGAAACCCGCGCACTGTTCGTAGGCCTTTTCGCCGAGCCTCTTCACGTTGAGAAGTTGCGAACGGCTGGTAAATTTGCCGTTGCTTTCGCGGTAAGCCACAATATTTTTGGCTATGCCTGAATTTAGTCCCGCAACATGTTCGAGCAGCGATGCGCTTGCCGTGTTGAGGTCAACGCCAACGCTGTTCACGCAGTCTTCAACCACACCGCCGAGCGCGGTATCCAGTCTCTTTTGGTCAACGTCGTGCTGATACTGGCCTACGCCTATCGACTTGGGGTCTATTTTTATGAGTTCGGCAAGCGGGTCCTGCAATCTGCGCGCAATGGATATTGCCGAGCGCACGTTGAGGTCGTAATCGGGGAACTCCTCCGCGGCAAGCGGACTTGCCGAATATACGCTGGCGCCCGCCTCGTTGACTACCATATAACTTACGTCGCGGTCAACTTCCTTTAAAAGGTCTGCAACAAAGATTTCCGTCTCTTTGCTGGCGGTACCGTTACCAATCGCGATAATGTCCACGCCATATTTATTTATAAAGTTTTTGATTATCTTTTTGGCATCTTCTATCTTATTGAAGGGCGGAACGGGATAGATTACCGAAGTTTCCAGCACTTTCCCTGTCTCGTCCACTACTGCAACCTTGCAGCCCATTCTGTAACCGGGGTCAAGTCCCAGCGCAACTTTTCCCTTTACTGGAGGTTGTAAAAGAAGCGGGCGAAGGTTTACTTCGAACATCTTTATCGCCTGCTCGCCTGCACGGTCGGTGAGAAGCGTGCGGACTTCGCGCTCTATGGAAGGTTCTATAAGCCTGTCATAGCCGTCGTCTGCGGCCTCCTTTATGAGGTCAGCGCACGCACCCTTGGTGTGAATGTATTTAGCCGCGCACACTCTCTTTGCCATATCGGGGTTAAAGTAAAGCTTAACTTTAAGGCAACCTTCCTTTTCGCCTCTGTTTACTGCAAGCACGCGGTGATTTTTAATCTCGGGAACAAGCTCCGCATAGTCGGCATACATGGCATATGTACCCTTGCCGTCGTCGTTGACCATTTTGGACTGAAGTTCGCCGTGGTTTTCAAACAGCTCTCTGAGCTTTTTCCTCAGCTCGGCATTGTCGGAAATCGCTTCGGCTATTATGTCCTTTGCTCCGTTTATGGCCGACTGTCTGTCGGGTACGCCCTTTTCTTCGTCGATATATTTATCGGCTTCGGCATAGGGGTCGCCCTCCTGGGCAAGAATGAAGTCTGCAAGACCCTGAAGTCCGCGTTCGATTGCAACGGATGCTCTGGTCTTTTTCTTCTGCTTGTAGGGACGGTATACATCCTCAATTTCCGTAAGCGTCTTGCAATCTTCGATGGCCTTTTCAATTTCATCGGTCATCTTGCCCTGGTCAGTGATGGACTTGCGCACCTCTTCCTTGCGTTTTTCAAGGTTGGTGAGGTATTCGTACCTGTCTACAAACTGTCTTAAAACCTGGTCGTCTATTGCGCCCGTCATCTCCTTGCGGTAACGTGCAATAAACGGAATGGTGTTTCCTTCGTCGAGAAGTTTGACAATGTTGTTTGCGTGTTCGGGTCTGAGGTGAAATTCCTCGGTAAGCTGTTCGATAATCGTCATAATTTAAATGTCCCGTAAAACTTTTTCCATATTTATTAAGCCGTTTGCATAAAAAAGAGCGTACAGACAATTTCGGAATCTGACACCGTTTTTATGTGGCAACAGGTTTTACTTTGATTATTTTAATCAAAAAATGCTGTTAAGTCAATACTTTTTGCAAAAAATTATCTTATTTAATCAAGTAAGCTTTGTCAAAGCCAATATTAAAGCCGATGTTATGGAATGTTAATTCCGCAAAAATAATTTACTCCTGCTGGTTGAAATAAAATCTCAGCCTTCAGTTGTCAGTTCAAAAGATATTTACAGTAATTTTTTAAGTTCAGCGCGCAAGGCCTTAAGCTGCGTCTTCTGCTCGTCAGTTACGCGAAAACTGTCACAAGCCTTGGAAATGGCCTTTAATTTAATGTTTATGCCACACATAGTACTATTCAAAAACTCAAAACCTTTGTTATAATCTTTAATCAGCACCTCAGCAAGCAGCCATGCCGCCGCCATCATTACATAATATTTATCAGGGCGACATTCTGAAATACATTCAAATATAAAATTGAAGTACTTATCTTCCACATAAAAATGCAAAAGCGTTGTAAGTGCAAAACGCCGCGCATACTCCCCTTGACTGTAAAAGTCTTTGCCCGCGGAGAGAAATTTTTTTATGTATGGCACAAATTCGTCCCTGTGCTTTTTTATGCAGGCGGGCGCAAAACTATCACACAGCGCCCAATCGGTAATCAGCCGAACTGATTTTTCGCATTTCTTGCAAAAACTGTTAAAGTCCAATGTTGCCGCAATTGCAAGCTTTAAAAATACAACTTCGTAAAACTTATCGGGAAATTTTTCAAAGTCGCCGTAGCAATTCTTGTATTTTTTTGCAAGTTTTCTTAAAGTCGGAGTGCGTACCCCCATTATTTCAAGGACGTCGTCGCAGATTATGCACCTTTGGAAGTTTGCAAATTTTCTCTCTGAAAGTCCTTCAAGTTCCTTTAGTAAATCATTGTATGTAACCATAGCAGCCTCTGTAAAAAATCTGCCGCAAAAGTCGTTAGACTGGAATGCGGCATAAATTTAATGTATATTTTTTGAATTGTAAGTCATATAAAAAGTTTTTCGCCTTCCGATATCCAGGCAGACGTCAAATTACTCTGTTCAGTCGCGTTACATGTTAAGCAGTATTTTCAGTACAACGCAGAGATTTCTTGCGCAGAGGTTTTTGCTGAATGTAACGATTTTCACAATTAAAATGCCGTAACAATTGCCGCAATAACTGTTTTTTTGTTGTCGGAAAATGATGGTAAAACATTCAGTCGTCGTCGAATATGCAGGACAGCGCAGAATGCCATACGGCCGTGGCGTCACGCGTGTTGGCGGGACTTGTGGAAGGCAATGAAATAACGGGAATGGCAATTTCGGGATAGTGCTTGCGGAAAATTTCAGTCGCCTTGCCACCGTTGAGAATGATAAGCTCTATAGGAGCATTGCCAAGAACTTCTTCAAGCCGCGCTACTTTGAAATTTTTAATTGAAGAATCGCTCGACCCCTCTATTTCACACTCGGTGACCATATCCCAGAGAGCAATTTTTCTGCGAGAGAGAAAGCTGCGCTTATCCTCCGTGCTTTCCGGAACTAATTCGCCGAAAAAACCGCAAACCGTTTTCCAGAATCTGTTTTGCCTGTTTCCGTAGTAAAATTCGACCTCACGGCTCTTTACTGAAGGGAAACTTCCCAATATAAGAATTCGGCTGTTTTTATCGTAAACAGGCCCGAAACCGTGTTTTACGTCAGACATAACATCAAATATTAAGCGGTTTATCCAACTTTCCGACAACAGCGGCTGCCGCGCTGTTTAAATTGAAGTTAAAGTCGATTGCCTCGTTTATATCGTCCATGCTTACGGCGTTCACCTCGGCTATGCGTTTTTCAAAGTCGTAAAGTCTGCCGCTGTACAACAGTTCCTTTCCGTACAAAAGCATCTGCGAGCTTGTACTTTCCTGCGCAAATATGGACGAAGCTTTAAGCTGTTCCTTGCCGCGGATAAACTCTTCCCTGGTGATATCCTTTCTCTTTATGTCCTCTATGCATTTTCTTACGGCGTCTACAGATTTCTGATAATTCTCCGCATTTACGCCGGCATAGACAATCAGCATACCGCTGTCAGCATATGCGGTTGTATAGGAATAAACGGTGTAAGCAAGGCCGAGCTTTTCGCGCACTGTCTGGAAGAGCCTGGAGCTCATGCTGCCGCCGAGCACGGAGTTCATCAGAACTGTTGCATCGAAAAGTCTGTCGTACCGCTTTACTGAAGGAAATGCCACGGCAAAATGAACCTGTTCTATGTCCTTGTATTTCACAACGGAATTGTGCTGAAGATGTACGGCAACCTTTCTTTCATCCGCCTTTGTCGCTTTTAGTTCGCCGAAGTATTTTTCGGCAAGCTCTTCCGCAAGATTGATATCAATATTTCCCGCCATGGAAATTACTATGTTGTCGGTTGTGTAACGTGCCGCCATATACTTGTCCACGTCGGCGCGGGTAAAGCCGTTTACGTTTGCGCGCGGACCGAGAATGTTTCTGCCGTACCCCTCATTGCCGTAGTACGCCTCGCTGAGCATATCAAGACACAGATCGTCGGGCGTGTCTTCGTTCATGCTTATTTCCTCTATAACTACGCCCTTTTCGCGGACCATTTCGTCCTCGGGGAAGATGCTGTTGAGAAAGAAATCTGCAAGAATTTCGAAGGCCTTTTCTGCATTTTCCGTGGTAGATTTTGCATAGTAGCAGGTTAGGTCCTTGCCCGTGAACGCATTGGTCTGCGCGCCTATTCTGTCCATTTCGTCCGATATGGCAAAGGCAGTTCTGTTTTTCGTGCCTTTGAACATCATATGTTCGATAAAATGCGATATGCCGTCCTCGGCATCAGATTCAAAGCAGGCGCCCGTGCCCACGAGCACGCCCATGCTTACAGACATAAGCCCTTCCATCTGCTTTACAACCAGTCTTATACCGTTTTTCAATGTTTTGAAATGTACCATTTATTCTCCTAAACTGTGCGAAACCGTACAGGCGGCAAGGCCGCATTTTCTTATGTATCCGAGTATGCGCGGCAGAGCCGACACAGTTGCCTGCGTGGGGTGCATAAGCACAAAGTCGCCGCCGCGAAGATTTTTTGTTGCGCGCGAAAATATAAGGTCGCTGTCCTTATCGCGCCAGTCGATTGTATCTTTGCTCCACATTATAACCTTTAATCCTAGGGTTGCGCAAGCGTTTACGGTAAATTCATCGAAAGCTCCCGAAGGCGGGGCGAAGAGTTTTACTTTGTCGCCGCAAATCATTTCAAGCAGGCGCACGCTGGGTTCAATTTCAGCCACATTTTCGTCATACGAAAGCGCGGAATGGTCCTTATGGAAATAGCCGTGACTGGCAATTTCGTGTCCGCGGGAGAATATGTCGCGCACGCAATCGACATTGTCGTCCGCCCAGCTGCCGCCTATGAAAAAGGTGGCTTTTGCGCCGTATTCGTCAAGCGTATCCAGAATTTTGTACACGTACTCCGTACCCTGGTACACGTTGAACATAAGGCTCACTTCACTTTCGGAGTGCGAGCCGTAGTACACGTTTTCGCTGCTGTCAGACACGGTTACGGCGCTGCTGCCGTAAAAGCCGACTACAGCCGTGGCAATGATTATTGCGCAGATTAAAAGATTGGTTACAATGGCAATTATTTTGTTCTTCAACAGTTTACCCCGAAACAGCAAATACTATTTATATAATATTAGCCGCGGGGCAAATTATTGCCTTAATATTTTATTTGAGTTTGATAAACGTTACGCCCGTTTCGCCCTCGCCGTACTTTCCGGGGCGGAAACTTTCTACATTTTTATGCCGCTTTAGGTGTTCGGCAATGGCCTTTTTAAGTCTGCCCGTGCCAACGCCGTGAATTACTTTAATTTCTTCAAGGTTATCGGTCACGGCCCTGTCGATAAAGTTGTCGACTTCATACAAGGCCTCCTCTACCGTCATTCCCAGAACGTTAATTTCAAGTATCGGTTTGGATGGCGCAATTTTGCGGACCACGCGGACGTTGTCGGCAGGCTTTTTCTCTGGCATGCTGCCTATTATAAGCAGATCGCCGAGTTTGCAGCGCAGTTTCATGCTCCCGCACGCAACCTCCGCCTCGCCTTTGACGGGCGAAAAAGACACAACCTGCCCCTCCGTCTGCATAGGTTTTACAAAAACTCTGTCGCCCGAATGAAGGTTATCCTTTGTTGCGGGCGAATAGGGCGTTCTGCGTTCTGGTGAGGCATCCTCCCTGAATGCGGCGTCCTTTATTTTATTTTTCATCGTGCGGGCCTTTATAAGGTCGCTTTCGGTAATTTCTTCCTTTTTGAAGATGTCCTCTATGCCCGCAAGCAATTCTTCCGCTTCGGCGGCGCGCTCATTGATTATGCGGCGGCTCTCCGCCTTTGCCGTATTGAACAGTTTTGCCCGCTCCTTTTCAAGAGCTTTTATCTTTTCATCCTCTTCGGCAATTTTTTGTTCGAGTTCTCTTTTAAGCGCGCTGTTTTCGGCAACCAACTGTTCGGCCTGAACTCTGCTGTCCTCGGCGCTGCGGACTATGTTTTCAAACGCACGGCCGCCCTCCGAAAGATAGGATACCGCCTTGTCCAGCACATCTTCGGCAAGTCCCATTCGTCTGCATATGGCAAGTGCGTTACTTGAACCTGGCATGCCTATTTTAATGCTGTAAAGCGGTTTGAGAGTTGCCGAGTCAAACTCCATGCTGGCGTTTTCTATTCCTTCTGCACCGAAGGCAAATTCTTTTAACGCGGTAAAATGCGTGGTGACAATGCCTTTACAGCCGGTTGAAAGCAGTTTTTCAACTACGGCGCGGGCAAGCGCCTGACCTTCGTCGGGGTTGGTGCCTCCGCCCAGCTCGTCTATAAGCACAAGACTGTCCTTTGTCACATTGTTGACAATATCTATGACGGTCTTTATGTGGGAGGAGAACGTTGAAAGGCTCTCCTCTATGCTCTGACTGTCGCCCAGGTCGCAGAAAACGTTGTCGAACACGCTTACGCACGTACCCGAAGCCGCGGGAACGAAAAGTCCGCACTCCGCCATAAGGCAGAACAGTCCCGTCATTTTTAAAGTGACCGTCTTGCCGCCCGTATTCGCGCCGCTCAGCAGCAGAAAATTATAGTCCGAGCCAAGCTCAATGCTTACGGGCACAATTTTTGTCTTATCTATCAGGGGGTGCCTGCCCTTGACTATATTTATATATCCGCGCTTGTTTACGTCTGGCTTGACCGCTTTTACGGCATAGGCATACTGCGCACGCGCGTAGCACGCATCGAGCGAAGCGAGTACCTCGCTGTCTGTACGCAGCTTGCCCGCGAGCGAACCGAATCTTGCCGAGAAATTCTTTAAAATGCGCTCTACTTCCTCTTTTTCGTCTATCGTGAGGGCGATAAGCTCATTGTTCATTTCAAGCACATATTCGGGTTCTATAAAGAATGTCGCGCCCGTCTGAGAACGGTCGTGCACAAAGCCGCGCACTCTGTTTTTGAATTCCGCCTTTACGGGAATGACAAACCTGTCGTTTCGCATCGTGACGGAGGCATCCTGCAGGTATGCCGCCGTGGGACCCGTGATGTATTCGGAAAGTTTGCTCCTTATGCGGGCGTTCAGCGATTTTATTCTTGAACGTATGTCCGCCAGTTTTTCGCTGGCGTGGTCGTTTATTTCGCTGTCCGAAAGAATGGCAAAGTTAACATCGTCTTCAAGTCTGCTGTCGTAGTAGAGTCTGGCACAGTCGGCCTTGAGCAGTTTAATATCCTCGTCAGCCACGCCGTTTACCGAAGTAAAGGCAATTCTCGCGGCGCGGTTGAGCGCGTTCAGCTGCATAAGCTCCCCGCAGGAGAGCGTACTGCCCTTTTCCGCACGTGAAAGAAGGTCGGAAACATCGTCAAAATATTCCACGCCCGAAACACCCGCCGTAAAAAGCAGTTTTTCAGCCTCCTGGGTGCGGTCAAGGCGTTCGCGGACTTCAGAGAGCTCTCCGCTTGGAAGGCTTTCTTCAATCAGCTTTTTTGCCGAACCGAGCACCGCATATCCCGCGCATTGCGAAAGGACTTTATTCAGTTCAAGTTTTTCGTAAAATTTTTCGTTCATATAAATGTAATTATGCGGGCAGACTTGCCCTTTTTAATTTTATGCAAATAAGCAAAAATCTGTCTGCAAACAACCCGCATCAGAGCACGGGAGAGGAAAAATGTCCCTTTGTGATGGGTTCAAGCGCTCCCCTTCTTTCGCTGTCCTGCATTTTGGAAAGCTGCGCCGCGTTGAAAAGAGTATAATCGGCAAGCCGACCGACTTTTCTTGTCACGGATAAGAGGTTTGCGCAGTTGTATAGTTCAAAGCGGCAGAGTGATGTTTCGTACCGTCTTAAAGGAAATTTTCTGCCCGACTCGTCCGTCAGAGTATAGACCCTGCGCTTATCACACGAGCCGCAGCTTCTGCCGAAGGGGCAATATAAAATATCCATTACCTTGATACCGCCCTCGCAAAGTTCAAAGGAATTCTGCGTGCAGAGAGGCTCTGACTCTGCCGATGTAAGCTCCTTCGATATGCAGAACCAACGCGCGTTATTGCTTAAATATTCGGCGGCAAACGTGTTTGCGGCGTTGAATCCCGTACCCGCAAACAACTTCTTTCCGCATTGCATAGCAAGCTCCATAGAATAAAAACCGTCACAATAAATTCCGTCGAAAAAGCTTAAAAGCGGTTTTATTTTTTCAATTTCTGCTCCCGAAAGGTACGGCGGAAGAAAGATAAATTTTTCCCCGTCAAAATCGGAAATCAACGCGGAAACATCGCAGTCAAACTTATTTAATTTTAAAATTCCTATATCTGCCGAAACTCCGCGCAAATCTTCGCAGATTACGGCGCGCTTATCGTTTACGGAAAGTGAAACTGTGGGAAGGCTTATTTGCTCTTCAAAGTTTTCTCTTTGTTTGAATGTTATCCGACTGACAAATGCGGCATACGCCTCTCTTCTGAACGCGTTGAGCGCGCCCATGCCTAGGTAGGGTCTGCCATCGGTGAATATTTCTCCGAAACTTACTTCAAAAGGCAGTTTATCCGTCTTTTCAAAGCAATTTTCTATATCCTGCACAGAAAGCGGTCTGTTTTCAGCCTTGGAAAGCGTCTCTTTTCCTTCAAACTCAAATCCGTTTATCTTTACCTTGGGAAGTCTGCCTTCTGCAAATTCGCCCTCTATGCGCACGCCGAGCAGTCTTTTGCCCGAAACAAGACGGGAATTCAGCTCAACGTCGGTGGTGACGAATACCTTGTCGCCGTTTTTCAGTCTTGCGGAAGAGCCGATGTAGAAACCGCCCTTGCCGTCGCCTTCATATGCGCCTCCTCCCGCCTCTTTACCCGAGCGGAGAATTTTAAAGCCGTCACCCTTTACAAAACTGCGGGAATTTTCTACAAAAAATCTGCCGTTTACAACCTTTACCGTCCCCACATATTCGCCGATATGTCCCTGAACTGCGGGCGAAAGAAACGATTTATCCTGACCGAAAGCAAGTCCCTTGGTATAATTTCCGCGGTTGTAAGTTCGTTTGAGTGCGGAAAGGTCGCCCTCTCTTCCGCCGATAATATTTCTGTAATACCCTACTGCGGCGGCAACATATTCGGGGCGGCGCATTCTGCCCTCTATTTTAAAGGAGTATACGCCCGCGTCAATCAGTTTTAAAATATCCTGACCTACGCTTAAATCGGAGGGAGAAATGCGGTAAGCGGGCTCTTCAAAGCCCTTTCTGTCTATTGAATATATCTTGCGGCAGGGCTGTTTGCATCTTCCACGATTGCCCGAGTTGCCGCCCGCAAACGAAGAAAGATAGCACTGTCCCGAAAAACAGGTACAAAGCGCACCCTGAACGAACACCTCCGTTTCCATAAAGGAGGCAATCTGTCTTATGTCTTCAAACGCCGTCTCTCTCGCAAGAATCACGCGTGAAAATCCAAATTTTTTAGCAAGTTTTGCGCCGTATATATTGCACACGCCTGCCTGCGTGGAAAGGTGCAGCACGATTTCGGGATACATTTCGTGTATTGCTCTGCCGATAAAAATATCCTGCATTATAATGGCGTCCGCGCCAAGCTCCCACGCGCGTTTTACGGCAGGGATAAAGCTTTCCGCCTCGCTCTGCTTTACAAGCGTGTTCATTGCAACGTGCACTTTCACGCCGAATAGTGCGGCATAATTTATTATCTCTCTGAGCTGCTCCTCATCAAAGTTTTCGGCGGAGGACCTTGCGGAAAATTGTTTCAGACCGAGGTATATTGCGTCCGCTCCGCTGTTTATGGCCGCAAGAGCGCTGTTTTTATCGCCCGCAGGGGCAAGTATTTCACACATAGTACTATGCAAGTCCGTATTTTCTTATAACAAATGCAATACCGTCGTCGTCGCACGAGGGGCAGACGTCGTCGGCATATGTTTTTAGTTCTTCAAGTGCGTTTGCAACGGCCACTCCCGTTCCCGCTGCCTCTATCATGGGCAAATCGTTGAGGTTGTCGCCGACGGCAACTGTATTTTCAAGCGGAATTTTATAGTAGTCGGCAATGTATTTAAGCGCCGCGCCCTTGTCGTCACCCTTGGGCGAGAGCTCCACAAGCACGGCCGCGCTGTAAGTTACTTCAAATCTTTCGCTGAATTTTTCTACCAGATAATCGTAGAGCGCACGTTTTTTATCGGGCATTACAACGCTGACAATCTTCTGACAGCTAAGCGAATGTTCTTTTACAAATTCTGACATTTTACCCTTTACGCGCACTCCCTCTATACCCGTTACGTTTTCGTATACGCTGAGAAGTTTATCGTCGCCCGCAAGCGAGGTATACATGGCGTCGTCGGCATAGGTATTTATTGCCTCGCCGTGGTCTTCAAGCACGCGGCAGATCTCCACGCCCTCGTCAACGGTAAAGCCGCCGCTTCTTATGAGCCGACCGCTTTCGATATCGGCTATCACAGTACCCTGGTAGGCGGCCACGAGTCCCTTTAAACCGAGCGAACGCACCCTGGGGAGAATGGATGCAAGCATTCTGCCCGTGCATACGGCAAATATTCCGCCCGCGGCCACATATTCGTTTATGGCGTTTTTGACATTATCCGATATGGTCTGTTTTGTGGACAAAAGCGTTCCGTCAAAGTCGGAAACAATAAGACCGCATTTTACCTTACTCATAATTTTTCTTCAAAATATTTCCTTATGTTCTTTGCAAGCACGGGACCAATCCCTTCAGTTGAGGCCAGTTCCTCCTCGCCTGCATTCATTATTTTGTCAATTGTGCCGAAACGCTCCATAAGGGCCATTCGTTTCTTTTTGCCTACGCCCTCTATTTCAGAAAGCACGCTTTCAAGATTGCGCTTTGAATGAAGATTGCGAAAATACGTTATGGCGAATCTGTGCGCCTCGTCCCTTATTCTCTGCAACATTTTAAGCGCAAAATCGCGGTGGTCAATTCTTATGCTCTCTTCGGAAGTGAGCGTGAATACTTCCTCTTCCCGCTTTGCAAGCGAGATAAGCTCTATCCCCGAAATGCCCATCTGATTGAATATTTCTTCAACCGCAGAAAGTTGTCCCTTGCCGCCATCTATTATGATAAGGTCGGGCTTGGGAAAGCGCTCTTCCTCGTCCGTTCCGAGTTTTTTCAGCCTGCGGGTGAGTACTTCCTGCAAAGACGCAAAGTCGTTTGCACCCTCAACTGTCTTTATTCTGAATCTGCGATAGCTGTTTCTGTCGGCCTCGCCGTCTATGAATACAACCATTGAGCCGACTTTGTCCACGCCGCTTATGTTGGATATATCGTAACACTCCATACGGCGCGGATAATTTTTCAGCTTTAAGACCTCCTGCAGACGTTTGCAGGCATTTATCGTCATATCGTCCTTGTGCTTGATTTTATCTATCGACTTTGCAAGGTACTCGTTAGCATTTTCCTGCGCCATCTGCAGCAGCTGCGCCTTTACGCCCTGCTTTGCAAATGTTATTTTTACGCTCTTGTCGTACTTCTCCTTAAAGAAGGTTTCCAAAAGCTCCTTTTCGCCTTCAAGGCAGCTTTCGGTAATTATTTCCGAGGGCGGCAGCCTGTCCGCATAGTATTGCGATATAAACTGCGAAAGCGCCTCGGCGTCCGATGAGTGTGCGTCTTCAAGCGCGTAGCTGGTACCGCCCTGCATTACGCCCTTTCTTGTTATCAGCACGTTTATGGCAGAATACAGATTGTTTGTGGTGTAAGCAATTATATCAGCATCGAGGAAGTTGGAGAGCGATGTGATTCTGCGCGCCTCCAGCTTGGAGAGCATCTCTATCTTGTTGCGGTAGTCAAGCGCAAGTTCAAAATTTTCGCCCGCGGCGGCAGAGAGCATTTTTTCTTTGAGTACAGCCTCGCCGTCCTTATAATTGCCTTCGAGAAAGTTGACGGCCTTTTTTACGCAGGCGGCATACTCTTCACGCGTGCATTTATGCGCACACGGAGCAAGACAGCGGCCTATGTGAAAGTTAAGGCACTCCCTTTTGGGTTTATCCGTTATGGCGGTATGGCATAGCCTTATTCTGAATGTAAGTTGAAGTATTTCAAGAATGTCCTTGTAGCTTACGCCGCCCATATACGGGCCATAGTAGCGCGCTCCGTCCTTTTTTACCTTGCGCGTAACGTAAAATGCGGGGTACTGTTCGTGCAGGTCAACCTTTATATAGGGATATGTTTTATCGTCCTTTAAAAGTATGTTGTACTTGGGTTTGTATTTTTTTATCAGGTTGTTTTCAAGCGCAAGCGCATCGCGCTCCGTCTTGGTTATGATGTAATTGAAATCGGCGATATTTTCCACCATACGCATAACCTTGTCGGGTTTGGGCGAAGAATGAAAATACTGGCGCACGCGATTTTTCAGAATGCGGGCCTTGCCCACGTATATAACGTTGGAATACTTATCCAGCATTATATATACCCCGGGATTATCCGGCAGAAGTTTTAATTTTTCCTTTATTACATCCATATAATTTCAACCGACAATTACTTTTTATATTATAACACAAAAGCTTATATTTTTGCAATATTACAAGCTGTTCGGTGCATAAAAAAACGCGGGTTTTTACTCCGCGCTTTTTTCAGCAACCTAAAAATTCTACGCCCTTCAACATGACGTCGTTTACCGTATCGTTTACAAGACTGTAAAAGATAATTTTGCCGTGCCGTTCGCTCTTTACAATGCCCAGATTTTTAAGCAGTCTGAGCTGGTGCGAAACGGTTGTCTGGTTTATGTTCAGCACGCGCGAAAGGTCTGTGACGCACATTTCGGATATGGCCAGCGCGGAGAGCATGCGCACGCGCGTAGCATCGGCAAATACCGAAAAAAAGCACACAATACCTTCCAGCACGTCGCCTTCGGGCACATACTCCGTGATAAGTTCTTTTGTGCGTCTGTCCAACAACATTGTGTCCTGTTCGCAAACAGCCTGCATATAATCGCCTCTTTTATACTTTTTTAAGGTCTCTTTTACCTTGATATAATTATAAGGCGACATATGTTTATATGTCAATGTATGATTAACGCATATACTGTCACAAAGTGCGTAACTTTGTCACTTTACTTCAACAGAAGTTACAGTGTAGCCCGCATCGGAAACAACCTTTTTGATATCCTCTTCTGAAAGGGGCTCGCGGCTTCTTATTACCGCAAGATTTTTCTTGAGTTTGACGTCTGCGCTCACCACGCCCGATACCGTTGAAAGAGCATTCTCCACGCGCTTTGCGCAGTGTTCGCAGCACATTCCTTCTATATTTACTATCGTTTTCATATAACCGTCCTCCGATTTATCTGACGCGGCCGAAGGTGTTACAGGTTCAGCCACGGATTTATTACGTCTTTTATTTCTGAAACGCAGCAGTCTGAGTGCGTTGAATACAACGAAAAGCGAGCTTAAACACATGCAGGCCGCGGCTATCATGGGGTTGAAAGTAAAGTTTGCCCAGGCAAATACGCCCGCCGCAACGGGAATCATTATAACGTTGTAAATGAATGCCCAGAAAAGATTTTCCTTTATGTTGCGCACGGTGGCCTTGGAGAGCTCAAACATGTCGTCAAGCGTGCGCATATCCTCGCTTACGAGCACAACATCGGCCGAATCGATGGCTACATCCGTGCCGCTGCCTATCGCAATGCCTACATCGGCCTGTTTAAGTGCGGGCGAATCGTTTATGCCGTCGCCCACCATTGCGACATATCCGCCTACCTGCTGCAGATTTGTGACCGCGCGCAGCTTATCTTCGGGCATGACGTCCGACATGAAATCGTCTATGCCTACGCTGTCTGCAATGGCTTTTGCGGCATTCTTTTCGTCGCCCGTAAGCATTGCAACGCGCATATTTCGGTCTTTCAGCAGAGCAACGGCCTCGCGGCTGCCCTCCTTAAGAGTGTCGGCCACGGCAATGAGCGCAATTACAGACTTTTCGTCGGCAAGATAAATTACCGTTTTGCCCTGCATCGAAAGAGAAGTTGCCGACTCCTTTACCTTGCGGGTTATGTTTGCAGACGATACAAGTTTTTCGTTTCCGAGCAGGTACGTTGTGCCGTCAACAACGGCTTTGGCGCCCTTGCCCACAATGTATTCAAAGTTTTGCGTTTGAGCGCCCTCTCCCGCGTAGTCGGTTATGCATTTTGCAAGCGGGTGATTGGAATTTTTTTCAATTCCGCCGGCAATATAAAGCGCCTTCTTTTCGTCCGTACCGAAAGTGAGCACGTCTGTAACGCGCGGCTTGCCCTCCGTTAAAGTGGCCGTCTTGTCAAGAAGAACAGCGTTGACGTGACATACCTTTTGCAGGCTTTCGGCATCCTTATACAGCACGCCCAGAGACGCCGCCTTGCCGGTCGCAGTCATTATGGCAACGGGCGTTGCAAGGCCCAACGCACACGGGCAGGATACAACCAGTACGCTAATTGCGTATGTAACGCAATGTTCGGGCACAAATTTGCCGTCAATTATAAGCCAGATTGCAAAAGTAAGCAGGGCAATGGCAGTAACGACGGGTACGAACACGCCCGCAACCTTATCGGCAAATTTCTGGATGGGCGGCTTGGATGCTCCCGCTTCGCGCACCATTTTAACGATTTTTGAGAGCGTAGTATCCGCGCCAATTCTCTGTGCGCGCATCTTTATCACGCCGCTCTTGTTGAGTGCGGCGGAAGTTATCTGGTCGCCGATCGTCACTTCCACGGGCAGACTTTCGCCAGTTATTGCCGATTTGTCTATAAAGGTATTGCCTTCGGTTATCACGCCGTCTACGGGGATATATTCGCCCTGCCTTACGACGAGGATATCGCCTACCGCAACCTGCGAGACGGGTACTTCGATAAGTTTTCCGTCCACTTCCTTTGTAACCTTGTCAGGCGCAAGGCGCAGAAGTTTTTCAATCTCGCTGCCCGTGCGGCGTTTTGATTTTTCCTCCAGCCACTTACCTACCGTAACCAGAGTTAAAATGGTTGCCGCCGACTCAAAGTATAGGTTCATTGCATATCCGTGCGCAACATCTTCGCCTGCGTGCACGAAAATGAGAATCATCATTACAAACGAATACAAGAACGAAACGCCTGCGCCGAGCGCAACAAGCGTATCCATATTGGGCACTTTTTTAATCAGCGCCTTTACGCCGCTTGTAAAGAAACGGAAATTTACGCCTATCACCGCCGCCGTGAGTATGCACTGATAAAAGGCAAACCACTGCGGATTGCGCTCGGGCGAGAGCGCGCCGAGCGGGAAGGAAACCATATGCCCCATGGATACATACAACAGCGGAATTAGTATGCACAGCGAAATTATAAAGCGCACAAACAGCCGCTTATCCTGCGCAACTTCCTTACCCTTGGGCTGTTCGCCCTCGTGATATATTCCATAGCCCAGCGATTTCACAGCCTCGAATATGGCCTGCTCGGAGACAGTATTCTCATCAAAGTCGACAGTCATGCACTTACCCATAAGGCTGACTTCAACCTTGTTGACTCCCTCCATTTTGCCGACAACGCGTTCTATTCCCGATGAGCAGGCAGAACAGGTCATGCCGCTGACCGAATATGTGTTGTTCAAATTATGTTCTCCGTTAATTCCTACTTTTTTTATATGATTTAATTATAGCAACGGCAATGACGATTGTCAATTATTTGAAATACACTATCTGTCTCTTATACACATCTGACGCTGCCGACGATAAGGCTCGTGTA